>OBWX01000012.1_pt1 | contig 235888 bp, 248 predicted proteins | sample 1476571 | NCBI WGS metagenome assembly OBWX01 (sample SAMEA2580139, study PRJEB22360) | human gut metagenome | biome: human gut; feature: human-associated habitat; material: faeces | place: Denmark | collected 2008/2010 | reverse complement strand
GCAGACTTCTGCGCCGGGGAGCGCGTTATGGGCGTAAAGGTGGGCTAGTGGCCTTGGTCGTGATGGCCGTACTTTGGCCATTGCGACCAAGGTCCTTACACGCAGACTTCTGCGCCGGGGAGCGCGTTATGGCAAGGGCACCGTTCCTCGACACACATGACAACTTATGATTTGAAAGTTACAATATTGGGAAAGCAGTAACGGGAGGATTTTCATGCGCGCGGATACCGAAGATTCGAGTTTAGTTTCACAGCTTAAGGCCAATGCAATCTGGTTATTGCCACTTTTAGCGATTATTTTGGTGTTGCTTGTCCAGTGGCCGCAGTTACATTTGACCTACATTTTCCATCAGGATGATACGATGCCGCAGTTACGCCGAATGGAGAGTTATGTGACCAGCGTCCGGCATGGTAGCTACTTTCCAAAAGTCTTTCCCGAAGAAGTACGCAATTTCGGCTATGCTTTTGATGCCTTTTACCCGTCATTGTTGTTATTGCCATATGTCTGGTTGCGACTGACAGGGATGGGGATTGTCAGTGCTTATTACGGCTATCAGACGCTGATTCTAGTGGCAACTGTGGTCACGGCTTACGTTAGTTTTTTGCGGATTCGCCGGCAGCCACTGGCAGGATTCGTCTTTAGTCTGGTTTACACAACAGCGGTTTATCGGGCCTTGGATGCCTTTGTACGCGGGGCTTTGGGCGAGAATTTGGCGTTTATTTTCTTGCCGGTGATTGCTGCAGGTATGTATGAAATTTATGCCAAGCAGTCGCGTAACTGGTTCTTGCTGGCATTTGGCGTGACTGGGTTGATGTACGCGCATATGTTGTCACTCGTGATGGTGCTGGTATTTCTTGTCGGCGGGTTCCTGGTTTTGGTGGCCTTGCAGCGGGTAACGTGGCGCATGGTCAGATATACGGCCATGGCGGCAGTGAGTGCGTTGTTGATGGGCTTGGGCAGTTATTTGCCAATGGTCGAACTTTCCCGGCACCTGTCACTTAAACTCGCGGATTCGGCAACGATTTGGCCCAATTATCTTCAATTCAATTTAGGTGATTTAGTCACGAACTCATTGAGCATGTATGCCTCAACCAGCAGCATGCAAAATGTCAATCAGGCTTTTCGGCCGGGGATCGGCGTCTTGATGCTTGTGACGGGCATCGCACTCGCCATTTTTTGGGGGAAGTTGTCGCGGGCAGTCAAAGTTGCGGCTGGTTTGGGCTTTATTGGTATTTTTCTAAGCACTGATTTATTTCCATGGGCATTATTTAGCAAAACCGTGTTAGGCACGATTCAATTTCCTTGGCGATATTTGGAGTTAGTGACCTTATTCTTCAGTCTGGCGCTTGGTCTTTTGGTCGCAGATCGGCCGCAACCGCAACCATTAGCATTGGGGTTGGTGCTGGCGACTTGCATCGTTGGCTTTAGCTATGCGATTAATATCAACACGACCATGATCAATGCCAACACTTACCGCATTACAGATAAAAATGCGGTTTCGTACTATCAGGATTCAACCGGTGGCGGAAGTGAATATGCGCCGCGAGAATTCGACATGACCACATTCTTTAAGAAGAATCATCAGACGGTTTTGGCTTCACATAACCTTGAGCGTGTTACCACCCCGACCCAAGACTACAATGACATGCAATTTTCGTACACGAGTCGGCGTGCCGTGACGCTAAGATTGCCTAAGTTTGCTTATGTTGGTTACACGGTGACGGTTGATGGCCGCCCAACTGCCTATCACCCAAGCGGCAAACTTGACCGTATCACGCTTCATGCTCCCGCGGGCACGCATCATGTTCGGGTGGTTTACACCGGAACCGTCTTGCAACATGTGACCGGGTGGATCTCGCTTGTCGCTGCGTTTGTCTTTTTCGCTTGGTGGATCGTTGTCCATGCTCGGAGGCAACGGGATGTGGATGATGCGCTGGTTTAGTAAGTTTGCGAAAAGCGTTGAATGTGCGGATAACAAGCATTTTAAAACACAATCTCATGGCAGTTTTTGAACAGCGGCAATTTCTGAGCTTCCTAAAATTAGATATATTCGGCGTTCTTGGACTGTGAGACCCCATATGCTATGCTTTCTGAAGGGATAGATAGGGTAAATTATGTTCAGCGAAGAGATCAGAGGTGATGTTGAAGTGTTTGAAGATAAGTATAAGATGTCCGATGCGGAAGAAAAGTTGCTGTTTGAGAAGAATCTGCCTTCCATGATTTATCTTGCTGGAAAGTACGAAAACTTAAGCACCACATTGCTCGATACTAAAGCAATTATCAATAATCTGACCATTAGCGGGGTTAAACCTGATGATGTTGAAGTTGTCCTTAACTTAAAAGCAGCTTACAAATATATCGTCGGATTACCGCAGACGATTCAGTTTGGGATTGAACAAATACAGAAAATCAATCTTATCATTCAAGGTGCAGGAACGCCTGACGCAGGTAAATTCAGGACTAAGACGGTATTAGTCGGTTTAACCAACGAAGATTATGTCCCTGCCATTCCAAATGAAGCCAATGTCACCAAAAATCTGGAAGCGCTGTTAACCTCTCAAAAGAGTGCTACTGAAAAAGCGATACTACTGATGCTTACATTGTCACGGCAACAAATTTTCACAAACGGGAATAAGCGAACGGCGATAGTAGCGGCTAATGCATTGATGTATCAAGCTAAAGTCGGTTTATTAGCAGTGCCAGAGAAAAAGATGCATTGGTACCTGTCTCAATTAGCCAAGTACTACAAAACTGGGAGAGCTGATCAACTTAAGCGGTGGCTGTATGAACATGCGGTTTTTGGCATTGAATAAGTGATGTTTCGATTGAAAATGGTAGTTGTTTTGAGCCATTCTGTTGGCATCGCGATATAACCAGAAAAATAAGGCAAGCCGACCTTGATTTTGCAAAGTCGGCTTGCCTTATTCACTTAATCTCGCGAGCAATGAAGATGGGACGTCTTTTGGTTTCCAAATAGATGCGACCGATATAACGTCCTACGATGCCAAGTGCAAAGAGCTGCAGGCCGCCGATCATCAGAAAGATCGAGACCATGGAAGGCCAGCCGGATGTCGGATCACCGAACAAAGCGGCACGGACAACGATGAAGATGAGGGCGATGAATGCGCCGATGAAGCTGGTGATGCCGACAATAGAAACAAACGTTAGCGGGGCATCGGAGAAGTCGATGATACCATCAGTAGCATAACGGAGCAAATTGGGGAACGACCAACTCGTTTGACCGTGTTGGCGTTCAATATTGCGATAAGGTAGATACTTGGTTTTGAACCCAACCCAGCTGAAAAGTCCCTTGGAAAACCGATTACGCTCGGTCATTTGGACAATGGCTTCAACCACTTGCCGCGTCATTAAGCGAAAATCACGCGCGCCGGGAACGATTTGCGTTTGCGACACTTTATTGATGAATTTGTAGAACATATCCGAAAAGAAAGAACGCAGATGAGCCTCGCCAGACCGATCCACGCGCTGAGCTCCAGCCATGTCGTAGCCTTCTTGTAAAATTGCGTACATATCCGGCAGCATTGATGGCGGATCCTGTAAGTCGGCGTCCATAACGGCATAGTAGTCGGCTTTAGCAGTTGAAAGGCCGGCATACATCGCTGCTTCTTTACCGAATGAGCGGGAAAGATCGATATAATGAACCTGATCGTCTTTAGCTTGCAACTGCTTGATTTGATCGAGGGTATCGTCAGTAGAACCATCGTTGACATACCAGATTTGCGGTTGCAATTGCGGCAAGCTTTCACGAAAAGTCTTGATCAATGCTTGATAAATCAGTGGAACATTTTCGGTTTCATTATGACAAGGAATAATAATTGCCACGCTTTGCGGCATGAAACGGCCTCCTCGATTTCAAGTTAATTTTCTTAATAAATTGATGATTCCTAGCAAAATCAATACTCAATCATCATGCATCGTTTTAACGGCCTTGGCCAAGCTGTCGGCCTGACTTGATACGGTTGTCAGGTTGGCGGTCATGACATCAATTTGCTGATTGAGTGAGCTGTAATATTGGTTTAGTTGGGAAATTTGTGTCTCTAGGTCGGCTTGAGACGTCTCTTCACTGTCAGCAGTGTTATCAAAAAAGGCATCTTCTGCTGTCTGCATTTCGCGGTAGTAGCTAACCAGCGTTTTGTGATCCAATTTGGCGAGCTGTAGACTTGTTAGCACTTTGTTGACTTGAGTTTGGGGGGTATCATCGGTCGGCTGGTTATTTAACTTAGTGAGCGTGTTATTGGCGTTTACCAAAGCAGTGTTGGCCGCCTCAAGCTGTTTGAACGCAGTTGCACGTTTGGCGAGCAGTTTTTTAACGGGCCCGTCATCATTTCTGAAATCTGTATCGGGATGATCTTGATACGCTTTTTCAAACGTTGATGGAAACGCGCCGACGCTATCGCCAATAATTTTTAGTGCAGCTTGTTCTTTTTGCACTTGTGTTTGAACGGTAGCGGTTGTGGTTTTTAATTGTTGTTTTGGGTTTAAAGTGGCCGAACATCCGGCAATCAGAAGTGCCAGACCCGCGAGCCATATGAGTATTTTTTTCATCAGCAACTCCTCTAAATATATGGTAGCGTAAAGCCGGCTGAAATACTAGCAGCAGGGGGATTGCAAATGAATTTCACCCCTGAATCCTGTTTCTTCAGGATACGAGAAAAATGAAGCGGCAACAAGTTATTTTCAAGGATCATACTAAGGTGGTCGGGCAGTGGAAAGTTTACGTGACGACAGCCGCGGCTAACGGTAAAATAACAGATACCTAAGCGCACATAGCTGACGGGCAGACAAAAAAATTTGTGGTGTAACTGGTTTGATGCGTTCCTATGCTAAACTGACAGGTGGAGGGTGATGACGATGCACATTGGGATGCGCACAATCAAAACGGCGGTAGGGACAGCAGCAGCGATGTTGATCGCTTATTCGTTGCACTTGGAATATTGGGCCGCTGCCGGCATTATTACTATTTTGTCAGTGCAAAACACAACGAAGGCGTCGTTTCGGTTAGTCGCCTATCGCTTATTAGCCACGTTGCTAGGATTCGTGATTGCGATCGGGGCGTTCTTGGTTTTAGGCTACAATGCGTTCGCTTTTGGCGTTTTCTTGGTAATTTTTATTCCGATTACCAATGTGTTCGCGGTCCAAAGCGGGATTGTCATGACCGCCGTTTTGGTAACGCATTTTATGATGGCGCGCAGTTGCAGTTGGTTTTGGATTAAAAACGAACTTTTGCTGCTTGCGATCGGGGCCGGGGTGGCGCTCATTGCCAATCTGTTTATGCCAAGTCTTGAAGCTAAGATCATGGGCTTTCAAAAACAAGTCGAAGCCGAGATGCGTGAAATTATTGATCATATGAGTCAGCAGTTAGGGGCAGATCAGCTTAAAAGTGCGGACAATTGGGCCAATTTATCTGATTTGAAGATGACGCTGGACGCAGCAGTAGCGTGGGCAAATCGACATAGCGACAATCAGTTGTTGTCTGAAAACGACTACTATCAGGCTTATTTTGAAATGCGCGCGAATCAATATGAACTGCTGCGGCAGATGCAAGATAGTTTGGATCGCATTGAAACGCCGGTGATGCAGGCGGCGGTGATCAGTGATGCTTTGGCGATGACGGCCAGTGTTTTGAATGAAGACAATCCGGCAGCGCAATTGGTGACAATGGTGAAGAAAATTCAGCGTGATTTTGCTGCCTCACCCCTGCCAACGGATCGCGCTTCTTTTGAAAGTCGCGCCCGGTTGTTTTATTTTCTGGAGGATTTTTCCCGGCTGTTGCAGTTGAAGCGGAATTTTAATCATATTATTTCTTCGCAGAATTGAATCAGACGAGCAATTGCCTAGCTGAGCGAATGGCGTAAAGTTTCAGTGGGTGTTAAGCAAGGCTGCATCAGTTTAGACGATTTTAGCAGCAGTGCGATGGGTCACCTTGTTCGATTATTAGGATAGAAAGCAAGAGCTGGCGGAGCGGTGGCAGGCTCAGTGGTGAAATTGGTCTTAAGCGGAGTGGGCTTCTCCGCTTTAGACCAAGGCCGAGCTTCGAAACCGCGGTCTTTGCGGGTTCGAAGTCGTGCCCACCACTCTAGCTACGCGGTCGCCAGCCGGTGCCACCGCGGAGCCAGCTCGGAGTAACGGAAATCACTTAATTAGAGTAGAACCGAGAAAAAGTTGACATTTACTTGAAAGCGTTCCTACTTGCTTGGCTATTGCCGTGATGTTAGACTAAACATGTACTTTTTGAATGGTCGTGGTTGCATGGTTTCAGAACTTTCTTCCACTTGTACCAAACAGAAATACACGATATTATCATGCGTCAATAGGCGCAAGGAGGAATGTTCTCATGGAACACGGCACAGTTAAATGGTTCAATGCTGAAAAAGGTTACGGTTTTATCACACGTGAAGATGGCAGCGATGTTTTCGTTCACTTCTCCGCAATCCAAGGCGAAGGTTACAAGACCCTTGAAGAAGGCCAAGCGGTAACGTTTGAAGTTGAAGACAGCGATCGCGGCCCACAAGCTGTTAACGTTAACAAAGACTAATTTAAAAGTTTCAAAACAAAAGTGTACTATTTTGAATTTTATTTCAAAATGGTACACTTTTTCTTTTGATTAGGTGATTAGCGTTTAGCACTTCAAGGCTCAGAAGTCCCGTCTGGCAAACTCGGGATCAGATAACACGCTTAAGTTCAATCACCGTAAAGCACAAGTATTGCCGTGGTTTGTAATGACACATATAATTACAGGCGAAAGGGTGACAAGCATGACTGTTAAAACTTATCGGCTAGGAAACTCAATTGTGGTTACCATTCCAGCGTCATTCAACATTGGCGAAAACGGTGAATATCAACCGATTATTGACGAAAATGGCGTCATCAGCCTGCTACCTGTTAAGCATCAAATCTTCCAGGGGTGATGCTGGCTACGATTTACGTCAGGCAATGCTGGAAGAAAATATTGGCGACAATGATATTCCAATTGGACGTGAGGACGCCTGGCATGAATAGTGAAAATCAGATCCCATATCAGTAGGCAGGTTGGGTATTTGAATACATTAAAAGATCAATCATTTATGTCTGTCTATCAAACATTCAAAAAGGGGTCTACACTTTTTGGCGTTGGTGATATATCAACACTAAAGATGTAGGCCTTTTTTGGCGATGGAGAGCTTCATAAGCAGCTGTTCATGGTAAACTGATAGTTAGCAGTTATAAGCTTAGGATTGGGCTATGGAAGGCGGGGGCACATGTTAAGATTTGAAGAGGTAGCACCTGATGCAAGACTCCAATATCTGGATCTCTTGTTGGTGGGCGATGAGGATCCGGCTATGCTTCAGCGCTATTTAGGTGCAGGGACACTTTTTGCGGCCATTGATCAGCAGGTGCCGGTTGGCGTTGCCATGGTGGTGGCGGTCAATGCGACCACGGTAGAGTTGAAGAATCTCGCGGTCACGCCTGCCCGCCGCCGTCAGGGGATTGCATCAGGATTATTGCGGCATGTCAGTTTGGTGTACGCCGAGAAATATCAGGATATGCTGGTGGGTACCGGAGATGCTGATTTTGATAATCTTAGGTTTTATATGCGCCGCGGGTTTCGATTTGATTCGATTCGTAAGCATTTTTTTGATGAATATAGTCAGCCGGTTTATGCTGATGGCTTGCGATTACAGGACATGATCGTGTTACGCCGCAAATTGTTGTTGACGCGTGAGGATAAGACAAAGGAGTAAGGCTATTGGCGAAAAAGCGCCGACGTTTTACCTTAAAGAAGGTTCCATTGGCGGCTTGGCTGGTCATCGCTTTTTTTGCGGTTGGTTCTATGTTGGTTGTCAGCTCGTATTGGTCGCAACGGCAAGCCGAAGTTTCACAACGCCAAGCAATTGTCGATAAGAAGGCGGCTGAAAAAGCGAAGAAAAAAGCTTTTATCAAGCGATTGGTGCCGACAGCCCAGACCATGCAGAAACAGTATGGTGTCTTAACGAGCATTACGCTGGCCCAGGCGATTCTTGAGTCTGATTGGGGAACGAGCACGTTAGCCAAGGATTACCATAACTTATTTGGCATTAAAGGGACGGATCCTGCCACCACGAAAGTATTACGGACGAAGGAATACGTTAATGACAAATGGATCACGGTTGACGGCCGGTTTCGAGTTTATAGCGATGATGCTGCTTCGATTCGGGATCATGCCTTGCTATTCGTTAACGGTACCGACTGGAATCCACAGCAGTATGCAACGGTGCGGGCAGCGAAAGATTATAAGACTGTCGCCTCGGCTTTGCAGACGGACGGCTATGCCACTGATCCGGATTATCCCCAGAAGCTGATTCATTTGATCGAAGCATGGAATCTGACCCAGTATGACAATTGAATGTTCGTATTTTGTTGATTATTGAATCCTCGTTATTTGGTTATGGTAGCGCCAAATTGCGGGGGTTTCGTTCTTTTATCGCTGTGAAAGCGGCTACTTAGTTTGTTCGGGAATTAGTGAGCTTGTATTGTTCCACGGCGTTTTTTATGGTAAGCTGATTGAAAATTTACAAATAAAAGGAGTGCTTGTGGTGAAATTACTGGAAGACCGGATTAAAAAAGATGGCCAGGTTATTGGAACAGACGTATTGAAGGTGGACAACTTTTTGAATCATCAAGTTGATCCTGATTTAATGGCTGATCTTGGTAAGGAATTCTACCGGCGTTTCAGCAATGAGCCGATTACAAAGATTTTGACAGTTGAAAGTTCTGGGATTGCCCCGGCGATTGCCACTGCGATGTCGTTTCACAAGCCACTGGTGTTCGCCCGCAAGCATAAGAGTCTGACGTTAAAGGATCATTTGTATACCGCAACGGTTTACTCGTTTACCAAAAAGACTTCCAATGAGATTGCCATTTCGCGGAAGTTTTTGTCGGCTGATGACAATGTGTTGATTATTGACGACTTTTTGGCTAACGGACAAGCAGTTGAAGGATTAATGGATATTATTGATCAGGCTGGGGCAACTCTAAGCGGCGTTGGCATTGTCATTGAAAAGACTTTCCAAAAAGGCCGCAAATTGTTGGATGACAAGCACATTCGCGTGGAATCGTTGGCGCGGATTCGTGCATTTGAAGACGGTCAGGTTGTTTTTGAACCGGAGGACTAGGCTCGAAGATGAAGAATAAAACAATTTCCAATCCAAAAGCAGCGGCATTAGGGCTGCAACATTTATTAGCGATGTATTCGGGTTCAGTGTTGGTGCCGATTTTGATTGGGGCATCGTTGCACTTTACCTCTGAGCAAATGACGTATCTTGTCTCGATTGATATCTTCATGTGCGGGATTGCGACGGCTTTGCAGGTGTTTGGTAACAAATATTTCGGCATTAAATTACCGGTTGTGTTGGGGTGTGCAGTTCAGGCAGTGGCGCCGCTCATTATGATTGGCCAGAAGTTTAACTTCCAAACCATGTATGGCGCCATCATTGTTGCTGGGCTGTTTGTTTTTCTCATTGGCGGTGCGTTTTCTAAACTGCGCTTTTTGTTTCCGCCACTGGTGACCGGTTCCTTGATTACCGTGATCGGTCTGTCGCTGATTCCGGTTGCTTTCCAGAATCTAGGCGGGGGTTCGACGACAGCCAAAGACTTCGGCAATATGACGAACCTGTTTGTCGGCGCATTTACGGTATTATTGATTTTGGCTATTAATGTCTGGGGACGCGGCTTCTTGCATTCAATCGCGATTCTGGTCGGCTTGATTGCGGGCACGGTCTTAGGCGGGTTCCTCGGCTTAGTCAGTTTTCAGCCGGTCATTGAGGCAAGTTGGTTCCACGTCCCGACGCCATTTTACTTTGGGGTTCCACAGTTTGAATGGAGCTCAATTGTGACCATGATTCTGATTTCAATGACGTCTATGGTTGAAAGTACCGGTGTTTTCTTTGCACTAGGGGATATTGTCGGGCGTAAAATTGAAGCAGATGACCTGAAACGCGGGTATCGCGCAGAAGGCCTAGCCGTGGTACTCGGCGGTTTGTTCAACACCTTCCCGTACACAACTTTTTCGCAAAATGTCGGGTTGGTGCAGCTTTCCGGAATCAAAACCCGCAAGCCGGTAATTTATTCGGCAGTCTTCTTGATTATCCTTGGGTTGCTGCCGAAAATCGGCGCCTTGGCAACGATCATTCCGGCACCGGTTCTTGGTGGTGCTATGCTGGTGATGTTCGGGATGGTTGCGGTGCAAGGTATCCGGATGCTGCAACAGGTTGATTTTGAAAATGATAAGAATTTACTGGTTGCCGCGATTTCAATCGGTTTAGGCTTAGGGGTAACGGTACAGCCGCATATTGTTCAGTTCTTGCCAAAAACCATTCAACTGTTGTTTGGATCAGGGATTTTGATGACAAGTCTGAGTGCGGTGTTGTTGAACTGGTTGTTTAATTCACCAAGTCGTCATCCTGAAATGCCGGTTGATCGCGGGTTAAACGAACAGGATTCAGACAAATAAAGTCAAAGCGAGGAACAATTGTGACGCAATTTATTAGTCCAGGCGCTACCATCGGCATTATTGGCGGTGGCGTATCAGCTTTTCGCATGGCTGATACTGCAAGCTTAATGGGCATGCGGACTGTGGTTTTAGCACCGACCCAAACGGATATTGCACTGGAAAAAGCCGATATTCCGTTGGTCGGGCAAGCGGATGATCGGGAAGCATTAAAAGAGTTGACGCAACTGAGTACGGTCATGACCTTTACCGATGAAAACGTTGACGGCGCTGTATTGGCTGAATTAGCAACCAACAGCCAATTGCCGTCAGGAACCGATATTTTGACCGTGACCCAGGATCGGTACCTGGAAAAGGTCTTTCTTGACGATCTCAACATGAATATTCTGCCATATACCCAAGTCATCACGCCTAGCGATATTAATGAAGCAATTGACACCATTGGCTATCCGGCCTTATTGAAGCCAATTCAAAAGGGGATGGGCGTGGATCAACAGTTGTTGCTGGCAACCCCGGCGGATGTCGATCGTGCCAAACAATTGCTGCAGCAGCGTCCGTACATTTTGGAAGCCTATTTGCAAAATATTAAAGAAGTTGCCGTCATGGTCGCCAAGGCTGATAAAGAAATCCGAATTGGGCCGGTGATTCAGAATTACTTTGAACATCATCAACTCAAAGCATCTTCGGTTCGGGCTGACGTTGATCCGGCGGTAATTGTTGAGATCCGCCGCATTGCAGAAAAAATTGCCAAGAAGCTTGATTATAATGGCATTTTCAGTCTTGAATTTTTCTTGGCGGTTAACGGGACCCTGTACGTCAAACGGGTTTTCCCGGGGCCAAAATTGTATGGTCACCTGATGCAATGTACCAGCGATATTTCGGAATATGAACTACATTTGCGCGCGATTCTCGGCTGGCCGCTGCCAGAACTGGAATTGGCCGAAGATGGCGTTGCGATTCCGTTGCGGCAAAAAGACATGGATGCGGTTTTGACGCAGATTCAAATCAAGCCGGATTGGCGGTTTGCTTTCTATCCGACTGGCAATGAGTTAGTCGGCGAGATTGAAATCGTTGGTGATTTGAAAGCGATAAAAGACAGCATCAATGCCACGGGACATTTTGTGATTCAGTGAAGGTTCTCGAGCGTGTCGGCTGCATGGAAAAGTCGGCACGCTCACCGGTGATACGATGATGAGTATAGAACATGGCGCTTACAATAGAGGAGGAAACCACCTGTGATTCCGCGTTATAGTCGTCCTGAAATGGCGGCAATTTGGTCAGAAAAAAATCGTTATGCTGCATGGCTGGAAGTTGAAATTTTAGCGGCTGAAGCCTGGTCGAAACTAGGCGAAATCCCGGAAGCCGATGTTAAAGCTTTACGGGCCAACGCCAAGTTTGATGTCGATCGAATCCACGAAATCGAAGCGGTCACGCACCATGACGTGGTCGCATTTACGCGGGACGTTTCCGAAAGCCTTGGCGAAGAGAAGAAGTGGGTGCACTTTGGCTTAACCAGTACCGATGTGGTCGATACGGCTCAAGGTTACTTACTTAAACAGGCTAACCAGATTCTACGTGCGGATTTAGCCGCATTAAAAGCAAGTTTGGCAAAACTGGCAAAAGCCCACAAAGATACGGTTATGATGGGCCGGACGCACGGGGTTCACGCTGAGCCAACAACATTCGGTCTGGTTGTTGCCACCTGGTATTCAGAACTGAATCGCGATATTCGGCGATTTGAAGATGCGGCAAGTGATGTCGAAGCAGGAAAGATCAGCGGTGCGGTCGGAACTTTTGCCAACACGCCGCCAGCTGTGGAAGCTTATGTGACCAAACAGTTAGGCATTCGCGCACAGGAGATTTCAACTCAGGTATTACCACGTGATCTGCATGCCCATTACATTCAAACGCTGGGCCTGATTGCCACCTCAGTTGAACGGTTTGCCTTGCAGATTCGCCATATGCAACGGACTGAAGTGCATGAAGTCGAAGAACATTTTAATAAGGGTCAAAAGGGTTCCAGTGCGATGCCGCATAAGCGTAACCCAATCGGCTCGGAAAATGTCTCCGGATTGGCGCGGGTGATTCGCGGCTATGAAACGCCGGCACTAGAAGACGTCCTACTATGGCATGAACGCGATATTTCCCACTCCAGTGCCGAACGTATCATGCTGCCGGACGCAACCGGTTTGCTAGATTACATCCTGCACCGTTTCACGAGTATTTTGGATCATCTGGATGTTTTCCCAGAGCGGATGAAGGCCAATATGAACCTCACACACGGCTTGATTTATAGCCAGCGAGTGATGTTAAAACTCATCGAAAGTGGTTTGAGTCGGGAACAAGCCTATGACCTAGTTCAGCCTAAGACCGCGATTGCATGGGACGAGCACCGCGACTTCCGGCCGCTGTTAGAAGCCGATCCGGAAATTATGGGCCGGTTAAGCGAGGCTGACTTAAACGATGCGTTTGATTATCACTATCATCTCAAGCATGTTGATGAAATCTTCAAGCGCGTTGGACTGGCTTAGTTTCACAAGTTTGCTCAGAATATGATAACAAAAAGAAACTGGGACATAATTCTATCTCAGGATGTGATACTTACTAAAGTCCGAATACTTTAATAGAATGGGTCATTAAAACAGTTCCGGGCCGTGCCAAACTACGCAATCTCCGGCTAGATGGGGCTGGAACGCTGTGACGGCGCTTGGAGCCTGCAAGCCCGGCAGTCTCCAAGTCGCCTAACAACATCAGCGACAAAAACCGGTCGCTGTGTTGTTTCCACGGCTGAGCCCCATCTGGCCTACGATTGCTCCGCCTTGGCACTAAAGTCCTTAAAGTCTATTTACACTAATGTAAGGAATCTAAAAAGCGAACCATTTCTCGATTTTAGCGAGAAACGATTCGCTTTTATTTTGAAGCTGTGAATTTTGGCTCAGCCTCTAAATTTTAAACTTGAACGTCAGTCGTTATGCGGTACATCAGCGTCAACTTTTTCAAAACCGGTGCTGTTGACAATATTTGCAAAAAAAGACCTTGCATTGTAACTCCGCAAGGTCATTTGGTGACGGCATGTAGTGATAAGACAGGTGGTTGTTGCCAAGCATTTTGAGGATTGGCACTGAGCAGCGATTGATCGGTTGTCAGGACCAATAAGCAGCTTTCGGTTTGTTGCAAAGCATGGTTGGCTTCGGTTAAGAACTCGCGGGTAACTTGCGGATCAAAAATCTCGGCATGACCGCTTAATAGTAAATACCTTTTTTTACCCATCAAACCACGATAAAACTGCAAGTAGATCCGTTGCAACGTGTTTAAAGTGGCCGCGGGTTGGTCGAGAACCGGAGAAGTATTGGCAAGCCATTCCGGCAAAAAGTCCGTATGCTTGGTGTGCCCATTGATGCAAAGGTTATTCCGAACACTGAGATAATCAAGGATACCAGTGTCGCGACTACTGATGAAAGCAAGTTGCTTGATGAGGCCACCATTAATAAAATCTTTGATATATTGGTCGCGTAATGCGGTCAGTGCTTCCTCATCCGGGACGTATAAATATTGAATCGTTTTGGGCGCGAAAAGCTTTGCAAGTCTTTCACGATAGATATCAAGCTGCTTTGACCGAAATAACATAGCTGTCTCCTAACGCGGCATGACAAGCCGTTTGCGAATAATCGAAAGCGGGGTTACCAAGCCTAGATTGGTGACGAAAATCACGCCAAGACCGTTTCTTAATGTCGTCAAGAAGCCGGCCGGTTGGGTGAGGTCGTCCGTTTTACCGCCGTAATAGAATAAGGTTTCACGCGTAAAGCCAGTTAGGTGACGGGCAAAGAGTTGCTGAAAGGCGTGATTCATGTCAATTCCACGATAGCCTTCCTGTAAAAGATGACCAAAAGCAGAACGATTCGCATTGGTCAGAAACTGAATCAGCTGATCATTAAATAAAATAATCAGAAAAACACTAATGATAAAGCTGATTAAGAAACTGAAAAATGCTTCAAACGCATATTGTAACCCGATGGACATGCTACTTTTGCCGACCAAATAAAGCGCATCGGTTTCAGAACGTCGCAGAAACCACAGCAAGGCCGTCCCAATCAACCAGCAAATACCATTAATGATGACGACACGATTTAATAATGTTTGCGTGATTTGCATCATTTTAATATGGGCTTGGCCAACTTGCGTACTTAGCAGAATCGTTTGTTTATTTTGGGCACCAAAAGAATTTAGCCGCTGTAAAAAAGCGCTTTGTGCGGATTGGTCGATCATTTCACTCGTTATCAGCATGATGCTGATCAAGCAGAACGCAACTGACAGCAGCATCATCACAAAGTAATAACGGTGATGATAACGGAAACCCGAGAACGTTCGCTCAAAGAAATGCATCTACCCGTTCACCTCACAAGCAGTATAAGCAATGAATTTGAACAAAGTGTGAACATAAACCGAGCATTCACTATGTTATTTGATTCATTTGAGCTGGTTATTCTTGATATTGAGGGTACTGGAGCTGCTAGATGCACTGCTGCTAGCGGATGAATCGGTTTGATTTTGAACTTTTTCCGGAAAATCGGTGATCGGTGAGGTGTCATCTGCTAATTCAGGCGCATCGGTTTGATAGAGTCCGGTTGTTGATTGGTCGTTATTTTCGCTGTAAAGACTCGTGCTCTTGCTGCCGCGACCGTGTTCAATCGACAGCACATTGCTGAGACTTTGATTGTAATCATACTGGCTGGGATTAATCGGTTTAAAGCCTAATGGTACATAGAAACGCAATAGATTACGATTAGCAACGTCATCGGATAGACTAAGCCGCGTGTCGACTGATTTCTGGTCCTTATCAATGGTTGCTTGTAAGGCTGGCGTCATGGTCACGAGTTTGCCAGTCGTATTATCATAAACTTTGCTGCCTAAAACAGTGTACTTCGGGGTGACAAAATTGTGATTTCGAAAAGCAACGACATTGTCATGCTGGTTGGAAAGCAGATCGGTACCAAATTGGACGTAGCGCTTACTGCTGATCCCAAGCAAATGCAGTAGTGTCGGCAGAACATCAATTTCGCCGCCATAAGTATTATTCACGCCGCCTTTAAGACCCGGCATGTGGAAGATTAACGGAACCCGCTGCAGTTGGGCATCGTCAAAGCCATTCCAGTCACTGGCATCTTTACCTAACAATGGCGCTAAGGTGGTATTACGATCGTTACTGATACCAAAATGATCGCCATACAGCATCACGAGTGAATTTTTTTCCAAACCACTGGCCTTCAGGTAATTAAAGAATTCCCGTAATGCTTCATCGAGGTAGTGAGCCGTCTTGAAGTAACCGTTGATCGTCGCGTCATCAGTGCCGGCATCCGGGAAATCCGAATCCGCCTGGGTAATATAAAATGGATTATGGTTACTGGTGGTAATAATTTTAGTGTAAAACGGTTGCTGGAGATGCTCTAAATACTTCGGTGTTTCTGCCAGCATCAATTTATCTTTAATCCCATATTCGGTGGCCGCTTTTTCATCATGATTATAGAAGTTGCCGGAAAAGTAATTGTTATAGCCAAGACTCTTATAAACATTATCGCGATTCCAGAATGAAGCGGAGCCGCCATGGAAGACAGCACTGGTATAGCCAGCGCGTTGATTCAAAATTGCCGGGGCGCCTTCAAACGTATTTTCCGTTCCCAGACTGCTGAACAAGGACCCGTTGGCAATCCCGAACGTGCTGGTTTCCAGCATATTTTCCGCGTCACTGGTTTTGCCGAGTCCGACTTGATGAAAGAAATTATTGAAGCTTAACGTGTCTTTTTCTTTAAGCAACGAGTTCAGAAATGGCGTTACTTCCTGACCATCGATTTTTTGACCGATCAGAAATTGCTGGAAGCTTTCAAGGTGAATGATGATCACGTTCTTGCCTTTAGCGGCTCCGTAATAGCTAGCGTTAGGAGCGGCATAATGCGAACGCGTGTATTGTAGAACCGGATCGAGATTTGCACTGTCTGCCTGAGCCCGCACCTGATTGTTTTGCGCCGTTTTAGCTGCATCGTAAATTGTAAAAGGCGCCAACCCGAGATATTTGACGATGTAATTACGATCAAAGGTCCGCGTCAGCAACTGTGGTCGATTCATTTCACTCACTGCCGTCATCAAAGCGAAAAAGGCAATGCCAAAAACCGTCACCGCTTGGGGCAGATGGAAAGGCAGGCGGCTGGTATCCAACGACAGCCCAAAATGCGGCCACTTAAGCCGTTGATTATGGATATAGCGCCAAATATTCCAGATGCTGTAACCCAAATAAGCTAAAATTACGATCACAATATCCAGAATATAAATTAAATCGTGGGGTTTGACCATGCTTAAAGAACTGGCGCCGAGTCCTTGGCTGACTTTTGACACACCAAGAATCGTTGTGACCGTCAAGAAGTCGGTAAATTCACGATAATAAAGGACGTTGGCGAGCAATAATAACGTACTTAATATGTAGACGATCAGGCCAATAGCGTAACCGCGGCGGGCATGCTTAGGGTATAGCCCTAATGACAGGAGAATAATGCCCGTTCCCAACGGATTTAAGATGAGTAGGGTATATTGCAGCGGGTCATTCAGCCCGAGCGAGAAGTCAACAAAATACCCGAAAATCGTTTTTGCCCACAATAAAAAAAGCAGCAGGGCTAAGAAGCCGATTCGAGTATTGCGTACCCATTGTAAAAGTTGATTGAGTCGTAACCGTTTCAAAGCGGCAACTCCTTTCCACTTTGTTCTTTGTCATTGTACCCGCAAAACGGCAATTGCACAAAAAGAGACGGTAAGCGCGAGCCGGCGCGGTTAGAAGTCGGAGTGTAAGCGGCCTTATCCGTAATGGCCCGGTCTTGGCCATTGCGGATAAGGTCCTTACACTCCGACTTCTGCGCCGGGGAGCGCGTTATGGGCGTAAAAGCGGATCTATTGGCCTCAGACGTGATGGCCAAACTTTAGCCATTGCGACCAAGGTCCTTACACGCAGACCCCTGCGCCGGTGAACGCGTTATGGGCGTAAAAGCAGACTAGTAACCTTGAGCGTGTTCACAGGTTTTGGGTCATTGCGTCTAAGGTCCTTATGCGCAGTTTCCTGGCTGGTAAACGGGGAACTGCCAATGATAATTGCTGCATTCAATAGCGTACCGCAGTTTGCCTTAACCTAGGCATTGACGGCTGATTCTTATGGAGTCTTTAAAAGTTGTGAGGCTTGTGGGTATCAGGCGTTGTGTTTGCTACAATGGCAACTGGAGGTATCGCCATGCTTTTTTTGGGGCCATTTTATAACTGGATTAATTCAACGTCTTTGAGTCAGGTGAACCATTTTCCTTTGGTGCGGCTCATTATTTTTAGTCTGGACAAGACCATCCTTTACCTATTAGTGTTTGCCGTTTTGCGATGCCTCTGGCTGGTTCGACATCATCGGCGAACGACATTTGGACGCGAGCTGAAATTGGGATTGTTTGTCGGCTATTTGATGCTACTGTTTGCACTCACGGTTTTTCGCGATGTGTACTATCCGTGGCAATTGGTTTTTCATTGGCAACGCTCACTTTCTGTCATTAATCTACACCCCATGGTCGAAACACTGAAATTGCGACAGGCTGCTAGTCATTTTGACTTATGGTATCAGTCGTTAGGCAATGTTGCCTGGTTTATGCCGCTGGGCTTTGGCATTCCTTGGGTCAGTGTGCATCGGCGGCGATTGTTTGCCGTTGTCGTGATCGGACTTATCACATCATTAAGTATCGAGACTTTACAATTCTTGCTGATTAGCGGCGTTGCTGATATTGATGACGTCATCTTTAATGTTATCGGCGCTATTTTGGGATATGCCTTTTACCGGTTATTGCATCCAAAAGGTTAAGACGGCGGTCGCTTCAATTGAAGCAGTCAAGCATTTTTTCGCAACACTAACCGGCTACCTGCGCGAAAAATTCGACTTGTTTTGCTGGGAAAAGAACGATAGAATATTTTTTTGTGTTCTATTTTCGATAAAAAACGCGTATATCTGCAGGCGCTTCTGTATAAAGACTTTCTATGGAAGAAACCCACGTTCATCTCACGTGTAAAGTCGTTTATATGAGGTTTTCTAAGCAGGTGTATTCGTACTCAGTTAAACGATACGATAAAGAAAGAGGCGCATTATGGTATTTTTACTTGCGTTGATCCCGGCACTTGCTTGGGGTTCCATTGGCTTGGTCAGTGGCAAACTTGGCGGCAATGCCTATCAGCAGACTTTGGGGATGACGTTTGGCGCGCTGGTTTTTGGCGTTGGCACGTTATTGATCATGCATCCGGTTCTCGACACTAAGACTTGGCTGCTTGGCATTATTTCTGGGTTATTTTGGGCATTAGGACAGGGACAACAGTTTCAGTCTATGAAATATATGGGTGTCTCAATGACCATGCCGATTTCAACCGGCATGCAACTGATTGCGACCACGTTGGCCGGTGCATTGCTGTTTCATGAATGGCATAGTGGCCGTGATGTGTTGCTTGGCATCTTGGCGTTGGCGTTACTAATTATTGGTGCGACGTTGACTTCGCGGCGGGAGCAAAATGATGACTTCACCTCGGAAACCGGCGTCGCTAAGGGTTTGCGGACGTTACTGATTTCAACAGCAGGTTATGCCGGCTACACGATTATTGTCAATGCCGGCCAACTTGGTGCTTTGGCAGTGGTGATGCCGCAATCGCTTGGAATGATTATTGGCGCTTTGTTGATGAGCATCGGGCATGAACCTTTTGCTAAAGCCACTGCGAAGAATGTTTTAACCGGACTCTTGTGGGGGACCGGTAATGTGTTCATGCTGTTGTCAATGGCAAATGTCGGGTTGGCAGTTTCCTATTCACTTTCACAAATGGGCATCGTTATTTCGACGTTTGGATCCATTTACTTACTTGGTGAGCATAAGACGCGTAAGGAAATGATCTGGGTCAGCTGCGGTTCGGCTCTCGTCATTCTTGGCGGGGTCGTCTTAGGGATCATGAAAGCAAAGTAATCTGATGAGAAGTTGCTGGATTGCTTGCTTTTTTACAAATTCAATTTTAAAGTTAACTTGTTAGAGTGTGAATTTGAACAGCGTACTGCACTGGCGTAAACTTTTGGTTGGAAGCGGTGCCGCTATTTTTTGATGGCGATGCCGGTTTGACCAAAAGTTTCACGGTAAGGTACGTATTTAGAGGAGGAACGCACACGATGTCGTACATCAAATTTGATTCATCTAAGCTGGATAAGTTCGTTCACGCGAATGAACTTGAACAGATGCAGCCGTTAGTAACTGCAGCTGACAAGGAATTGCGTGAAGGTACAGGTGCCGGCAAGGATTTCCGTGGTTTTCTCGATTTGCCAGTCAATTATGATAAGGACGAATTTGCCCGGATTAAGGCTGCGGCCAAGAAGATTCAAGGCAATTCCCAGGTCTTTGTTGCGATTGGGATTGGCGGTTCTTATTTAGGCGCACGGATGGCAGTTGATTTTCTTTCCCAAACCTTCCGTAACCTCGATCCTGAGCTAAAGTTCCCAGAAGTCTATTTTGCGGGTAACTCAATCTCCGGTACTTATTTAGCTGATTTGCTCGACATTATCGGCGATCGTGACTTCTCGATTAACGTCATCAGCAAGTCCGGTACCACGACTGAACCTTCCATTGCTTTCCGTATTTTGAAGGCTAAGTTAATCGAAAAGTATGGTAAAGATGGTGCCAAGGAACGAATTTATGCGACAACCGATCGGGCCAAGGGTGCTTTGAAGCAAGAAGCCGATGCGGAAGGCTATGAAGAATTCGTGGTTCCTGATGACGTTGGCGGCCGCTTCTCAGTGATGTCTGCAGTTGGTTTGTTGCCAATCGCAGTTGCTGGCGGTGACATTGACGAAATGATGCGCGGTCTCGGTGATGGGCGAAAAGCCTATGCATCAGCTGATTTGAAGGAAAACGAAGCCTATCAGTATGCAGCTTTGCGTAACATCTTATATCGCAAAGGCTACACCACCGAACTGCTCGAAAACTACGAACCAACCTTGCAGTACCTTGGCGAATGGTGGAAGCAATTAATGGGCGAATCTGAAGGTAAAGATCAAAAAGGCATCTATCCTTCAAGTGCTAACTTCAGTACTGACCTGCACAGTCTCGGCCAATACATTCAAGAAGGTCTCCGCAATCTGATGGAAACCGTTGTGTGGGTTGAAGAACCTAACCGCGACCTGACCATTCCTGACGACGCGCAAAACCTCGATGGCCTCGGCTACTTGGCTGGCAAGAAGATGTCCTTCGTTAACCGCAAAGCATACGAAGGCGTTGTTCTAGCCCACACAGATGGCGGCGTTCCGGTTATGACCGTTTCCATTCCTAAACAAGATGCCTACACCTTAGGCTATCTGATCTACTTCTTTGAAGCGGCAGTTTCCATCTCCGGCTACCTGAACGGGATCAACCCATTCAACCAGCCTGGTGTTGAAGCTTACAAGAAGAACATGTTCGCACTGCTTGGTCGTCCGGGTTATGAGGATATGACTAAGGAATTGAACGCACGCCTTTAATCGCAAGGGTTTGCGCGATTTGAAATAAGGTAAATAAAGAGCTCCAGAATCATGTTGGAAAAGTCCGTGGTGAAGTTTTGGTGAAGGCTTCGGACTTATACACAGGTTCTGGAGCTCTTTTTGTGTTCACTGATTTAGGTATTTTTCGAACTGTTGATGGTTTTCTTTCTTTTTTGCCGGAGAGATTTCAGCATAGATTTGAGTGGTTGAAATGTCTTTATGCCCAAGATCATCTTTGATGTCATCAAGGCTTAATCCTGCCTCACGCATTAAAACGGCATGCGTGTGTCTTAAATCATGGATACGGATGTGAGGAAGTCCAGCCCGATTGGTGATGCGATTAAAAGCACCGGTAGTTGCTCGAGATCGGAGCGGTTGTCCAAACTTGGCATCAGACGAATAGGTGAAGACAAAATCGTTATTGTGGCTAGTAGAAAACCGAAAACCTTGTACGTTGCCGTGACTGAAATGGCGCTCATATTGTTGTTGAAGAAGGTCATTTACTCGAGCGGTCATGTATTCGGTTCTCTTAGAGCTTAATGTTTTGGGACGATCAAGCGCTATTTTGCCAGCGTTTGATCAAGTTTCAGCACGATAGATTCGTGTTGCATTGACTGATAAGGTATTTTTACTGAAGTCAATGTCTGACCAGCGAAGAGCCATGGCTTCACCCACACGAAGCCCGCAGTCAATCAGTGTCACAAAGAATGATAGCCACATAGGCTCTTTATCTTCTTCAGCTGCTTCTATAAAAGATCCAACTTGATCTTTTGTCCAAAAGTGAAGTTCTTTGGAATTGTCTTTAGCATACGCACTGAACTCGACACCAACGGTAGGGTTTTTAGTAATGTACCCAATTGCAACGGCTTTTTTTAACGCATTGTGCAACGTTCCATTGATGAGCTTTACTGTGTTAAGAGACAAGCCATCATTGAATAGACTGCTGATGAACTCCTGATGTTCCTTAAGCGTGTATTTGGCCAGTCGAATATCCCCAATTTTTGGGATAATGTATTTCTTAAGGTTATATCGATAGATGATCATAGATCCCTCTTTGACATTAACCTTAAGCTTAGTGATCCACTGATTAAGATAATCAGCCATTAAAATTCTTTCAGTTTGGTAGTGAGAGTGGCCTCTGATTATTTCGGCCTCAGCTAAAGTTGCTTCTTGCTGGGCTATTTTTTCGGTTGGAAAACCTCGCCGATGGATCTTTATTTCTTTTCCTGTCTGCGGATCAACACCAGCGAATATATAGAATTCCCAGGCCTTTTTGCCATCTTTTAGTTTATATGAGCTAATTGATGCCATGATATCGCACTCCTTTTGAACTCTTAGAGCTTGTAATTCAAACGTATGTTCGTTATGTCCTTAAAATAAAAGCCTCATTAAAAACAAGGCTCCGTTGGTTCTAAATGGATAGATTCTTTTGGTAGACCGTTTGCAACTTTTATATTATGATTGCATGGAAAGGTGGTGGCATGATGAAGGCTTTCAAAATCCAAGACGCGGTTAAACTTTATTCGTCGCTTAAAAAAACTTACGAACGTGAAGACTCTAAAATTCAGAAAATGCAAGAAGAGATTGATCGTGAAATGAAGAAAGCTTCTCTGACCACCAAACCAAGTGCGGAACACCAAGGACCTAAACGACATTTAAAAATACATAGAGATAGGCCGAATTCTTAAAGAATCCTCTTTTTGTGAAATGCCAAAGTTAGTCAATGCGATTGATGACAAGTAACTTGCAATCGCACCAATATCACGGGGTGCCAATTGAGAATTTGTAAGAGTTTGGTGTTTCCAATTTGTATTATCTGATTTGTTTTCCACGATTCCCATTATATAAAGGGTTCGTGGATTTTTTTGTAGCATTTGAAGTTGTGATGGGCTTAATCTAAAAAGAGACTTTTGTGCAAAAACAACGGTTTGCTCAGTGGAAACAATGACACTATTCGGCATACTTTTTGAAAAGAAGTTCACCATTGCATAAACACTTCTAAAATTCTCTTGCGAGCTTTTGTCCTCTGTTATCTTTTGTTCTGCTTTTTGGATTTTCTTCTTCATGTCATCTATTTGCATTTTCGCGTTGCTGGCATTCCTTGTCCTTGCTTGGATAACTCTCAGCTGTTTTTTGTAACCATCTAACTTTTCTTCTGAAACATTATCTGTAGACAATCTCAGCACTGGATCAATAATTTCAGGGTTGGTACCGGCTTCAAGAGAATCGAAGTCGTATAAGGAAAAGCTATCTTTGTAAAGTACCAAGTCTCCTGGTTCCGCATTCTCAACAGGAACAAATTGTTTTTTTAGATAGCCTTCAAGGATCTCGACCCCGTAATCACCGTATACTATATTCTCTGAATACTGATGCCTATTATGTGTTGAACTTTCGTCTGCCATAGAGTGGCTATCTTCGGCCGATCCTGAACCATTTGCTATCCCTGGGACTCCGCCGCTAATTTTTGCGGATTTTCTTCCACCTTTAGTTGCGACCTGAGTCAGTATGGAGGTTTTCTCATTCATACGCGTAGTCAGGGTGCTCAAGCCTTCGTCAAACTGGGCTAATAAGGAATTCATTAAGTCGGTGTCAACATAGATATACTCTCTCAGTTTCTTTTCGGCTTCAGCCTCATCATGCAGATTATGGTCTTCCATTTTATTCTCCTTCAAATAGTTTAATTTTTAGTTTTGCTTCATCGCCCACGCAGCCTTCCGCGGAAGGCTATTTCTTTGTCTGAAAACTAGCCCCCCTTTATGAAGTCGTATTATTGCATCTTTCTAACCATCATCATGAGCACGCCGATAATGATGAAAACGGCTGCCAACCAGAGGCTGCTGCCGGGTTTGTCTGGGTCAATGAGCCAATATACCCAACGGTGTTTGTGGCCAAATAAGGCTAAGTATACGCCTATAAGAACAATGATGAGGCCAATGAAGTGTGCCTCAATTAATGTAACTGGACCATTCATAAGTGCATCTCCAAGAACTGAGCTTAGATTTCGTTTAGCTTGCTGAACTCGATGTCATTGTTGTATCTGATCTTGACGGTTAGTGGGTTGCAACGGATGATGACGGGTCGATCATACTGTAACGATCTTTGAAAAGAATTGAGGCTTTCCGTAAAGCTTGGTATGGCCTCCTCAGCGGTCAATACAACGGCCTTTGCACGCAATAGCAACGATGAGTGGTGTAGCTCATTGAAGCAGTAAACAGCCACCACAGGCTTCTCTAGGACGTTTTGAATGGTAGTAGTGTCGCGATCAGTGTAAAAAAGGATTTCTTTCAGCGATCGGTGTGATTTAAGTGGTGTTAGCGAAACTATATTAGGAAAACCGGTATCGGTATCAAGCGTAGCTACCTGCATAACGGTACACTCTCTTAACAGTATATCGGCCTGCCTGATCGTAGAATTTGCCATAAGTAATACTCCTATCTTAACTATTAATTTGATACGAGTAGCTATGTTTTTAACCGTTGATGGTGAATCAAATTCATTTTTGCTATAATTAGATGAATATTGTTCATTAGCGACTAGAAGGGCAGTGACTAAAATGGAAAATCGTGTTGAGATAAAAGAAGGACATGTTTTTGTAAATGGAACCGAAATTAACCTGGTCAATGATATACAGCTTCATCCTGCGCTGAACGACACAACGCAAGTTCAACTGAGTTTTAAAGCTACGAGCCTGGATGTAGTTTATCCCGGATCTCGGCGGTGATGACGTTCTGAATGATTAGTACGAAATTCTTTATGATATAATCAGTGAAAGATAACTAGACATTCACATAGAGGAGCGATGATGATGAATGAAGACAAGCTAGGTTATAGTTATTCATATGATTTGAAAGATGGAATTGTCAAGGTGAAGGATTTTGTGAAATATTTAGAGTCTTTACCCAGTGATTCCACAATCAGAATTCAGGGTATTTCAGATGATCGTCCGGCTGTTATTGATGACAATGTCTATTTTGAAAAAAGTAGTGGGCAATTGGTTATCCAACCTGATTCATTATCTATATGATCACCAAAAAACTCTGTGGTGGATATCCATGATTATTTTGAAGCTTCGATTGAATTCTACGTCTAGTTCTTTATCCTTATGTACCACTTGTATAGCTGACAGAGTGTAAAGTTTTCCTACAAGAACTGCGAGCTCATGCTCTTTTTTGTTGCTAATAATTGCCTCATAGTTATCCGTGGCAATCGCATCCTGATAATTTGAGATGGGACAGTACCCATCGTCGTCAATCCAGCTAATTTGGAAAAACTTGACGACTTGGTAAACATTCTTAATTACTTCTTCGCAAAGACCCTTTGTTGGGATTAAAGTCCCGTGAATAACTCTGTTGCGTTTTTCTGTGGAATCGTACATTTTGTTCAACATAGGAATTGCTGATTCTCCAAATAGTAGTAGGGAAATCGTTGCAAACGAAGCAATAGATCTTTCTGAATACTTGATAGCGTGTGATTTATCAATGATTTTGTCCATTGGTTTGTGGTTGTTTGTTGACCAAAAGTAAGCTTTGATAGCTGTGTTTCTGAATTTTTCCAAGCTCGTAACTGCGCTTAGATAGCACTCATAGTATTCTTCATCATCATACGCTCGTAAAGCATTTTCAAATATCGGAACATACAGAGGGGTGCGTAATACTGCATGAAATGTATGACCCCTAGGACATATAAATTTCAGTGATTCGTCATCAGTTACTTCCGCGACAGCACTAGATTTATAATCGCGGCATTCGGCACACATTGTTTCAATTTTCGTGTCAGACATCTCCTTACATTGTACTGACCGTGTTTACTTGGTTTGCTTATTAGCCCTCGCCACCGGGGCTATTTTTGTGCCCAACAAAAGCCCCAAGTAGGGGCCTGTAAAAGGGCTATTTCATATTGGACTGGGTTTTCCCGCTTAAAGCATCATTTGTAAAGGTCACGTTGAAGTTGGAACCCAGATCACCTTTTACACCAGATGTATAACCGGCCACAACATTCTTTTGACCGCCGATAAGGCTTTCATTGTAGTAGTCGGGTTGTCCCCATTTTGAGGTGAAGTCAGCGTATTTTGTACCGTCCTGGAACGCGTTGAAATCTGCCAAAGTAATCTTTTGCTTGCGGCCTAACTTGAAGCCAGTAAGATTCTTGCTGAACGCATTTCCGTCGGTAAAGGAAACAATTACGTTAGCTCCCCAGCCACCATCAACATTAGTCCACGTTACAAGATCAGTCTTAACTCCATTTGTGGTACTGCTCGAAGTAGAGGACGGGTTCCCAAACTGAGCTTTTAAATCATCTAATTTGGCACCACCATTGCCGTTTTGCATCAAATCACCCAATTTGATGCTGTCAAAGTCTGCGCGAGTAATCTTACCGCTTTCCTTTTTTGATGTACTTGCGGACGTTTTATCCGTCTTGCTAACTGCGGTTTTTTCCGTGGATTCGCTGCTTGATTTGCCCTTATTGTTGAGGCCACCGCCAATTGCTGCTACAACAACAATAACTAATATCCAAAACCAAACACGTTTGTAAAAAGGCTTCTTCACCTTGTATTGCTTGCCGTCAGCACCCATTACCTTTTTTGCCATTTTGTTTTCCTCCATAAATAGTTTTCAGCTTTTACCGTCTTCCGTATCTGGACTAACAATTAATTAATGTAAAATTCTTTTATTGCTTCCAAAGCAGTGTCTTCCATTGGTGTAGGAATGTCAAAAGCTTCCATAAATTGATTCAGGTTAGCATCTTCTTTATCGATGTCAGCAAAGTATAAGGGAACGAGAATCTGGATTCCTCCTATGTTAGCTTCACCTTCAATACTATTTTTTGATGCTGAATAGAAATACAGACAAGCTGGATCTTGATGTAGAACGTGCATGATTTCGTGTGCAGCCTGATAAGGCAATTGCTTAGGCTTGTGCCAGTTCATATTAACCGCGATCCAACGTGTTTCAGGATTAGAAACTGACGGAGTGTACGGCTTCAGCTGATATGTCAGCTCAGCCCCAACTCCACGGTCAAATCCGTAGTTTAAAACCTCTCTCAGCATGTCACTAGTAAAATCAGTCATCATGTTTGCCACCTCGAAGAAGTCTCTTGATTATCTCAAGATCTTCAGGCGGAATGGGGCGACCTTCAAAAGTCATGATGGTGTCATTTTTTGAATCTGATATGTCAATTTGCTCCGGCTTTGAGCGAACATCAGTAACCCCAAGCAAAAAGTCGGTAGAAACATTAAAGTAACTGGCTAGTTTCTTAATAGAATCTTGGTCAGGAGTTCTTTCGTTCTTTTCATATAAAGAAACAGACGCTTTGCTGACATTTATAATTTTTCCGACATCAGATTGGGTCATCTTCTTTTCGTTCCTAAGTTCTTTTAGTCTTTCTCCGAAGCTCATCATATCACCTCATAGGAATAGAATAGTGTATACAAATTGTAAACTCAACAAAGTTTAAAAAAAGTTCACTTTTTTAGTTGACAGTTTACTAATTGTAGATTATAGTGTTTACATAAAGTTGATTAGGAGGTGATCATTTGAACGAAAAGCTGAAAGAACGCCGCAAGGAATTTCATCTTACAATGCAAGATATTTCAAATATGATTGGCATTAGCAAAGGATATTATTCATTGATCGAACGCGGAGAACGCCGTGTCAGCTATGAATTGGCATTTAAAATTGCCACTGCATTAAAAACAAAGCCGGATCTTATTTTTTTGGAATATCAGTCAACTTTAAGTAAACACATTTCCGCCCAGCGAGAGGAGACAGTCAAATGAACGAAAACGAGCGCAAACAAATAGCACAAACAGCCGATGCACTTTTGGAAGAGGCAGCCCAGCTGATTGCGCTATCCAACAAACTATCAAGGCTCATCGGTAACATCCACAACGACTGAGTCCGGATGAATCCCGTTCCGAATGGAATCAATTGTTTTCACAGCCGATTCCTTGCGGTGGTATGGCTCACTGGTCGCCACGACTTCATTATTCGCAGATTTTATCACGAAGTAGTATTGGCCATCAGATGCCTTACGGATCGAAAAGTACATTTTAATCACCTCCCTTCAAAGCAATTATCGCACTCGGCGGGAGGCAATCACACAATATTCATTTTTCAAGTTAAGGAGGTGAGTCACATGGATCGTAAGGACATGATTAAGGATCTGACCACATATCATCCAGAACACACTGCATCTTATTGGGCAGCATTCGATGACAATACCTTGATGCAAATCATTGAACTAGATCATAAGGAGGCTCAACGGAACGTCTCTGATCAACTTGCTATGGGTTAATCATAGCCCTCTCTAGCATGAATCAATATCCACCAATATTTCATCTTTTAAAGGAAGTGGAACGTATGAAAGCAACAATTAGTAGCCCTTTGAATAGGTTCGCTACTAGAACCAACACGCCACAGAAGGTGATCGCTTATGCAGCAAAATTAGGGCGCTCAACGATCAACAACTATTTTCATGGAACTCCCATTAGAGCAAATGAGGCTACTGACATTGCCAATTCGATGAATGACAGCGAACTAAGCTATGAAATGGCTAACTTGTTTCTAGGAATCCCTAAGCTGTTTAGCGGTGACGGAATATACCACGATTTACGCGGGCTTTTATTCACCGATAAACGAGAAGAAGACGAGGAGAAAGCTTCTTTCATCAAGCACGACATTGAGGGCCTTGCTAATGACCCCAACTTTACACGCGATGACGCTAAAAACTTGAAAGCATACGCATTCGAGAAACTTGATAGCACAGTCGCAGATCTAACCGAACTAAATGCTATTTGCGAAATGCTAGGCATCTCAATCATGGATCTTTTCAGCGAAAGGCTCCCGCATTACCAGAAACTTCATTATATGAGGAAGGATGAGCAGGCATGGAACAAGGATTCACATTGATTGATGTCGCTAAACCAAAAAAGCAGCGTAAGCCATTCAAACCCAAGGAGTGGTGGGCGCCCAAGGATGTTATGGAACATTATCAGGTTTCAGCGGCAACAGTTAGTCGCTGGAAGAAAAAAGGTGCTCCGTTTGTCGGTCCCGGTAAGACCCAGCGTGTTGAGCCAGAGAAGATGGAGCGTTGGTTTGCACGTCAGCAGGGGGTATAGGCAATGTTAGAAGCAATCATGTCAGTGCTGCTCGATCCAACATCAGCGTTTTGGAAGTATCTGCTTGTAGCTATGGCTGGCGTCATGATCGGTGCCACGGCGGTGGGCGGATGGAAGCAGTGGATTGAATAGGAGAAAAGCACATGCGAGATACAAAAGAGTGTTGGCAAGACGTGCACGATCAGGTCGAGAACCTCATTTACAAAGGACATGCAGATCGTGGCTGGGATTGGATGTTTCGACTTAGCTTGATCATGCTCAATAAATGCGCACAAAAAAATCCCATGGCGGCAACCACGGGAAATGAAAAGCAAAGCAAATTAATTTATAGCCCAAGTTTATCACGAAAGGCGGCAAAGTGAAATGGCTACCACGATTGTAAGGCTTGATTGGAAGGGTGATCCCATTTATTCAGGCGAAGCAGTTATCACGAATATCGGGCCTGAAGGTGACACGATCAAAGATGATCCAGATGAAATCCGCGAATATATATTGAACGAACTTGGCGGTGTAGCAATTGCCGCCGACTACTAGGAGGAATTGAAATGGCAAATGAAATTGTAGCAAGTGTCAACAACCGCATCGCAGAGATGCAGAAGCATGAAGGCTTGAAACTTCCGGCGAACTATAGCCCTAGCAATGCGCTGAATTCGGCTTGGCTCACGCTATCAGATAACAGCAAAGGGCCATCACTGTTAGATAAAACTACCCCGCAATCGCAAGCTAAAGCATTGCTGAATATGGTGATTCAGGGTCTCAGCCCAGCTAAGAATCAGGTTTACTTCATTCCTTACGGTAAAGACCTGACGTTGATGCGCTCATACTTTGGTAGCCTGGCGATCCTGAAGCGTTTGGATAATGTGCAGGATGTTTGGGCTGAGGTTGTTCGTGAAGGCGACAAGTTCCAGATTGGATCCGATAAGGGGCGCACTGTGGTAAAAGTCTTTGAGCCACGCATTGAGAACCAAGACAACGCTATTGCCGCAGCATTTGCTGTCATTGTTGACAACAACGGTGTTGAAAACTTCACCATCATGACCAGGAAGCAGATTGATCAAAGTTGGAGTCATGCCAAAACCAAAAAGGTTCAGCAAGAGTTCCCCGAGGAAATGGCTAAGCGAACGGTGCTCAACCGGGCTGCCAAGTTCTTCATCAACTCCAGTTCTGACAACGACCTTTTGCTGGGAGCGGTCAATGAAACCACTGCCGATGAGTACGACAACGCGGAACCTAAGGACGTGACACCAAACTTTGATGATCTGATTGATAGCAAGCCGAAGGAGGAGCCGAAACATGCTGCAAATACCAAAGAAGCCAAGGAAGCCAAGCCAAAAGAAACCAGTCAAGCAGACCGAGCTGAACATCGGCCAGTTACCGACAAAGAAGTTTCGAACCTCTTCCAGAATCAAGCTAACAAGTAGGAACTATTACACGAATCGTATGGATTGGCAGTATCAGTCACCGACTTGGTTCAAGAAGTTCATGGCCTGCGAGGCTGAAGCTTTGGCGGAATTGAAGGGCGAGTGGAAGCCAAAGCGAGACCCAACAGCCTTGTTGGTCGGCAACTATCTTCACAGCTACTTCCAAAGCCGCTATGCGCACAACAAGTTCAAGCAGGAACATCCAGAGATTATTTCAACTCGCGGTGCAACAAAAGGACAGATCAAAAGAGAATATCAAGTTGCTGACAACATGATTAGAACTTTGCGAACAGATCCTATGTTCAAAGAGTTCTATCAAGGAAAAAAAGAAGTCATTGTCAAAGGCGAGATCGGTGGGGTGGCTTGGAAAGGCAAGCTTGACTGCTTAGCGGATAACCATAAATACTTCGCTGACTTGAAAACCACCATGGACATCAACAAGCGTTTTTATCTACCAGAAGAACGTCGCTATGGTTCTTTCATTGAGGCTTACAACTACCCACTGCAAATGGCCGTGTATCAGGAGCTAATTCGACAGCAATATGGCGTTCAAGCCGTGCCTGTCATCATCGCAGTATCAAAGCAGGATCCGCCAGATAAAGCGGCGGTCTCAATACCGCAAGATTTGCTGGACTATTGGTTGGAACGAGTTAAGGAGCTACAGCCACGCATTGAAGCCGTTAAGAACGGCGAAGAAGAACCAAAACGGTGTGAGCACTGTGAGTATTGCCGGGCAACTAAGCATCTAACTCAGATCATCAGTCTCTACGATCTGGTCGAGTAGGAGGTGACTCACCGCATGGATTTATTCAAGCTAATTCGAGAGTTCTACATTCAGCAAAGCGTTAATCCGCTAAGCACAGGACAGATAGCACTATGGCATGGGCTGGTTTACCAATGTAACCAGCTAGGCTGGCCAAGCGAATTCAATATGCCGAATCGAACACTTGAAACGTTGACTGGTTTAAGCCGTCAGGGCATCGTCAAATCCCGTAACGCGCTAAAGCAGTCAGGGCTGATAGATTTTCAAACTAACGGTGTTAAGGCAACGACCTACTCAGTCATCGATATTTCACGAAAACTTAGTACGTCAGATAGTAGGCAACCTAGTAGTCAAGATGATGACAGTATGTCAAATAGTAGGCAACACAGTAGGCAACCTAGTAGGCAACACAGTTTACAAGGTAGTTTACAACCTAGTAGGCAACACAGTAGCACATACACTAAACAAGACGAGACTAAACTAGACAAAACTAAACGACAACAGACTACTGCTCCAGTAAAGGCAGCAGAGAGGCCTGCTGAAGAACCGTCATCGTCGTCATCATCAATTCTTGATATTTGCAATTTCTGGGAAGGAAACGGGTTTGGACAACTATCACCGTTCACCAGAGAAAGCCTTGTTGATTGGGTTGATGACATGCGAAAAGCAGGATCACCTGAACCTGAGAAGCTGGTCCTAAATGCGCTGCGGACTGCGGTTGAAAGCAATGTCAGAAACTACAAGTACGTCAACGGCATCTTGAAAAACTGGGAAAGCAAGCGTCTTCTCACGGTTGCTGCTGTCGATGCAAACGACAATGAACGCAAAACGAATCAGCCTCAGCGCCGTTACGGAAAGCCAGTTCGGAATGAGAAATTGCCTGATTGGGCTAAACCAGGTTACAAACCAGAACACAAAAAAGTGTCTGCAGAAGACAGAGCCGAATTGGCTGAGCAATTGCAAAAGCTACGAGCATTGGGCGAAAAGAATTAGGAGGGAAGCATATTGCTAAACAGTGTCTCACTAACAGGCCGGATGACAAGAGATGTTGACTTGCGTTACACGCAAAGTGGCACGGCGGCAGGATCATTCACGCTGGCCGTTGACCGCAAATTCAAGAGCAAAAACGGAGAACGAGAAACTGATTTCGTAAATTGCCAGATTTGGCGCAAGTCGGCTGAGAACTTTGCAAAATTCACCAAAAAAGGATCCTTGGTTGGTGTGGAAGGCCGTATTCAAACGCGTACGTACGATAACGCGCAAGGACAGAAAGTGTTCGTGACCGAGGTAATCGTTGATAATTTTGCTTTGCTTGAGTCACGACAGGCGTCTCAGAACAACCCTAAATCACAGCAAACAGCCAATGCATCAGCAACAGCGACCACAAACGCGAGTCAAACGACTCCAAATGCTTCACGAGCGAATACCACGGATCCGTTTGCTAATAATGGCCAGCCGATAGACATCCAAGATGATGATTTGCCATTTTAATGAAAATGACAAAAAACTCCCTCAGGGAAACCTTAGACCCTGAAGGAGGAGATTCTAGAGACTGTTGAAGATTAGTTTGGCGTGGAACGCCGGTGACCGCCGACACGAGTTCCGTTTGACTTAGTGTACGGTTTTACAACAACGATCTTCTTAGTTGGGGTTCCGCGAACACTAGTTTTCGTTTTTGCCATCAATAGTCCCCCCCATCTAATTTATTACAGGCCATTACAGTAGCCTGTAAATCTAGTATATCAAAAATATATGTCTTCTACAACATACTGTATTAAAACATATTGAGGTGACACAACATGTGGGATTCTATTCAAAACATTTTAGATGATCGATCAATTAGCATCCCAGAATTAGCTGATTTAGCAGGATACAACAACCCATCAACTTTATACATGATTAGATCCGGTGGCATCAAAGATCCGTCATTTTCAACGATGATCCGAATTGCGGATGCTCTAGGCGTTAGCCTTGACGAACTGAGGCCTGATAAGCAAGGAGAGAAGAAATCATGATACAAGTAACAGTGCGTTTATACGAGCAGGGAGACAAAGTGTGGCGCGACTTCAAAGCAGAATTGATTAAGCGCTACGAAAACTCAGCAATGATAGACATCTCAAAAAGCGAAGCATTCTCAAAAATCGAAAAGCAAGAGTTCAACAACCGGATCGTTGTATCTAAACACGCGATTGTCGAAAAACGTGCGGTAGCCGGTGCTGATAATCGAGATATTCCGTCATTGGCACTGATCAGCAGCATCAAGTCTGTAAACAAACGCGGGGAAGCTAACCGTAAGAAGTATGCAGTACAAGTTGCTGAGGCGGCAAGCAAGAGCAAAACACTAACAGAGGTTGCAAAACGGATCGGGAAGTCAACAACGTTCGTGAGACGAGTGGCAAGCGAGTTTGATATCAAGTTACCGCGCCGCAACAACGGCCATGAAGAGATCGTGAGCCGTTAGCAATGGTTATCCGCAAGAGACGCAGAGGCAAGTACAATGCGCAGCCAGTCGTAATTGATGGCATTCGATTTGCAAGCAAAGCAGAGGGTGCTTACTATCAGCTGATTCGCAACAAGCCGCAGAAGATCACGATGCAAGAGCCGTTTGAGATTCTGTCTGCTTTCAAGCTCAATGGCAAACGATACTCGGCAAGAAAATACAAGCCTGATTTCTGTTTTTATGACGGTGAAAAGCTTGCAAAGGTTGTTGACGTTAAAGGCGGAAACGCGACTTTGACCACCGATGCCAGACTGCGAATGCTGCTGTTCATGATCAGATACAAAATACCGGTCACGATTGCTAGATATGACTATCACACAGGACTATTCACGGAAGAACAGCTTTAGGAGGCCGACCGATGAAAACAGGAGACGACACGTTCGATGACATCTACGTCAGCAAAGAGACTGGCAAGGTTGTAGGCGTCATGTACGAAGATGTGGACTACAAACTGGTGCCAATCAAACAGGAGGACGAAAAATGAGTAAACATTTTGAAGAAATGAGCCAACTGGATAGGACCGATAAAAAAATGAAATTCAAGATTGTGGGTCGCAATGGTGAAACCAAAATAAAGGAATTCAGTTCTCAGTACGAAGCGGATTTATACTGCGAGCGTCTCAACTATGAGCGGTTGGAACGCCTTGGCTTGATTGAGAATCTGAACATACCAGCAATCGAATTTGAGTAGGAGTACATCACCACACCAAGCGGCGCTGCGGAAGGAAAGCTAGGATGTATTGGACAAGGAGGAACAAGACCATGAATAAAAACGAAGCTAAGATGAAGATCTTGAACATGCTGGACAAAGTGGATATATCAAAAGCTGATTTTGTACGAATGGTTACCACGATCGATACGGCCGTGGATGCGATTGAGCCAGATAAACTTTATCGAGTTAAGGTTTACGGTATTGACCTGCCGGCCTTGTTCTACCGAAAACGTGAGGATGGCACCCTCTCGTTTGTGCAAGGCGGTGCTGGCCTGCCAGAAACAGAGTTCACGATGGACGAAATCAAGCAGCGGCATCTGGAAAACTGTGAGCGCGAAGAGGTGACTGACGATGAGCAATGAGACGAAGCGTGACGTGTTCGAGGCGGTTTGGAACCGTCTTGCTGGCTATCAGGTGTTCTTCAATGGTTGGCCTAGGGAAACATTGGATGGGTACAAGAAACGTTATGACAATTCCTTGCCAGACGATCTGCCGGTGATTCCGAAAGAAGTTAGTGATTATATCAGATGGTGCAAAGGCGAAGGCGGTATTGGCAATGTAAGTGATGCGATGGGTTACGCGCCCACAAGAATTGCTTCATGGGCATACGATGAGCGCAATTCAGATGTTTTTGCCCGTGCATGGGTGCTAGGTGTCTGGCGCGTTGAGGAAACCGGCGAAATCGTGAAATTGGAGGCGGAAAAATGAAGTTAGTTAAAGGCGACATCATTCGAAACCCGTGGGTGAGCGACCCAAAATGGCGAGACTTCATTTTCATTCGGCGCGGGAAGAAATATGTGCACACTTTGAGATCTAATCGCGGACTAATTGAAGACGCAATGTTTGACAAAAAAGACGTGGACGAGCGTTTCACAAAAGTAGGCCATTCAGTTGGATTCGACACCATGCTGCGAGAAGTTTCTGGCGAGGAGGCGGAGAAATGAAACAGATAATAAACGGAATGTGGAATGCGCCTCCATTGGAGATATATATGAATTTGCTCATCGTCTGCATTGTCCTTGCGGCAATACTGTTTGCATTCCTTCATTGGCTAAATAAGTAGAAATGATGATTGCCGTTATATTGCTAATCGCAGGTGCTGCAATATGGGCGTGGGCTAACTGGAAAAGAGGAAAATGATTGTAAACAAAAAGCGCGTCTGGTGAAGGACGCGCCGGAGGCCAGACGTACGATTGAGAGTGAATTAAATAAAAGATTAGGAGTTGGCCTCCAATGACAGTATAGCAAACGCACATGTTGAACGCACGTTTAAGGCATCAAAAAAGCGCACCACGAAGGCACGCTTATCCCCAAAACTTTTACAAATTTAATTATACCATAAGGAGTGGCGCTTGTGATGGAGCTTTTATCAATTAGCGATGAAAAGGATCGGGAAGCAGTCGAAGATATCCTGAATAAATACCGAGCAGAGCGTGGATTCATAAAGGCGCCAGTCAATCCAAAGATCACTAGTGCATGGGGAGACGGAACTTCTGCCAGCACTGTTCAGCGCCCGCTGTATGCACAGCAGCGTTTGGAAAGACAAGAATCGGCACGTAAGTTCTGTGAATGGTGCGACAGTTGTATTGCATCAATGCCGAAACTATCACATCAGCGTTTGTTAAGGCTGCGCTATTGCGATGGGCCAGAAACAGATACGCCAGACGGTGATGCAATGAATATTCTCGATATATCTGCAGCAACCTACACACGCAGAAAGAAAAATGCGTTGTTAGCAGCGGCCTGGTACTTTGGCGTCACACCCAGAAAAAGTAGTGAGCAATAAATGATCGATGAATGAGGACTATTTGAGGACTAATTGATTGATAAATGAGTGGCGAACTAAAAACGAAATCCCTTATGATTGTATTGTGCCAAAGGTGAGAAACCTGAGACACCGCATTTTTCCTCCGAGCCTCAGTGATGATAAAGCTGTGGCAAGGCGTGGCAATGAGGACTGGCTGAGATAGTCAGGCGGGTTCGATTCCCGCATGCCACATTGTCCAGTTTAGCGACCGGACACAGCTTGCGATGACCCTAGCTGACAATGGGCGAGCGAGCTGGGTGGCTGACTACAGAGATAAAGCGGGTGCAAGTCCCGCCAGCCACATTGCGCCTATCCTTAGTGGGTGCGAACGGCAAATATATGTATCACCTCAGTAGTATTCGGTGGCAACATCGGGTACTATTTTTGTGAGGTGATATGAAATGAAAGACATTATTTGGGCCAATGTTTTTAACTTAATTTTTACAGTCCTTGCATTCCTTGGCGGTGTTTTTGTTGCGGAACTTCCAAAGCTTTTTAGAGACTGGAGACACGATGAGAGAGCTTATGAACACTCACGAAACATACAGGTTGAGTCGTATTTCCGTCAATTTGGAGGAGCCGATTTAAAGAGGGCATATTCAGATTGGAACCACCTTTTACTGAATCCGACAGAGCTTAGTAATTTAAATCCTAACCAGATTCAAAAGAAACTTAACACGATGATAGAAAGCGCCACATTATATGGTTCGCCAAAATCAATCGCGCTGGTGTCTAATTTTATGCAGTACATGTATCAAAACTCTAATGGGACTAATACAAGCTCTGATAGTAATTTTAAGCTGTATGCCTATATCGCATCTATTGTCTCAAGCTTAAAAAAAGATTTTACAGGTTATGATATTAAGCCCATAACACTCGTTAAGACAAAAATTAATGATGTTTCTGAACATTTAACAGAGTATCAGAGCTTATTAAACGACATTGAGCAGGAGGCAAATGAGGTGAACAGATGAATGCTTTAACATTACTTATAGCGTTGATCCTTATATTTGTGATATTGGTTGCGGTAAGTTTTGCTGGTTATAAATTTTTTAAAAATCATTGAAGACGCCACGGCGTCTTTTTATTTACCCAAGCACTCCGCCAAACGGTGAGGTGCTATTTTTGTGCAACAAAAAGGCCCTCTGAGCGATTAACTGAGGGCCTAGCTACCGGTGTTTACTGAGGTGAAACGACGGTACCGAAAAAGAGTATAACACATGTAGCAATAAATCGGATTAAAAAAGCCCTCAGAGACCAGTCCAAGAGCCAAAAGAATGAAAAAACGGAATACTTGTGTGAGCAGCAGCGGTTGACTTGGAGGAGAAGGGCCACTGCTCACATATATATATTAGCACATTCCTTATAGAAGATACTAAAATAGCCCTCGGTTGGGGGCCGAGAGCCTAAAGAAAGGGTATTACAAAGGAGTGAAAATGAGTATCTGTTGGGAACAATTTAATTCTAACTCATCGAAATTTTTTAAGCAACAAAAAAGCTTTCGGGGCCTAATCCGAGGGCTTAAGAACTCGGGAAGTTCTTCATGAGAATGTGAGCAGCGTCATCAAACTGCTCACGGACATTATATTTTCGGAGGCGAGTAGATGCAGTGGACAGATGAACAAATCAGTGACATTAGGAAGCTCGCCTCTGAAGGATTTACCAGACGCGAGACAGCAGATAAGCTCGGGATTAGCTATGATGCGCTTCAAGGTAAAGCAAAACGGCTTGGCATCGAGTTCCAAAAACCGCTAAAGAATGAACACGATTTAGCGAAAACAGATAGAAACAGCCAACCCGTTGATAGAAAAGTCGCTCTTAATGCTGATGGTAGTCAAACAGTCACGGCCTTAATGAGACTCAAGCATGAGCCAAATAAAGACCCACGAACTTTGATGGAGTTGTGTGGATACGATCCTGATAAGTTCGAGATGGTCTTAGGCGACTACAAAGTGTATGAGCAGCATAGTACCGAAGACGGCACAGTTCCGCAGTACAGCATTCATATTCGCGTAAAGCCGAAACAAGGCTTATCGATAAGTGAAATGGCTGAAGCGTTCAACGACAAAATCATTCCGGTCAATTACGGCATGAAGAAATCGGGCGATCGCAACTTAGTCATCCCATTGCCTGACCTGCATTTTGGCTGGACAACATTCGCCGATCTAAAAGACATGGTGAGTCAACTTAGAGAGATCATCATGGACGGCTACAGCGAGATTGTGATTGAACAATTAGGAGATCTATTCCATAGTGATCAGATTCATGCGACACAAACGGTTAGAGGGACACAACTAGATCACGCAAACATGCGTCAGGCATTCCATGATGCTGTGAAGCTGTTTGATCAAATTGTTCCGCTGGCAATTGAATATAGCAATCGCGTCTCAATCAAGAGCGTGTTCGGTAACCATTCAGGCGATCTCGAATACGCTTTTCTTTATGCGCTGATAAATCGCTATCCACAAGTACACGTTGATCTCAATGACAGTAATCCGGCAACCGACTGGCGCTGTGCATACTTGCTAGGGCATGTTGGCATTATGCTCGCCCACGGAGATGTAGCCAAGGACAAGCTGACAGGGCTTTTTCCATTTGAGTACAAAAAAATATTCAATATGGCAAAAACATACGAACTTCACTCAGGCCACTATCATAGCGAGCGGTTTAAAGATGATCGTGGCATTATGTGGCGCCAGCTTGGGACGGCAAAGCCAAATGATCCCTATGAGATTAAGAATGGCTTCACCACGGGCAAACATCTGCTGTATGCGTTCGTTTATGACGATGAAAGATTGAGGTGCACTTATGAACTCAACTGAAGTTTGGAAAGATATTGAAGGATTTGAAGGCATCTACCAAGTTAGCAATATGGGAAGAGTAAGAAGCCTTGATCGTACAGATAAAAATGGTCAATTCAGGAAAGGCAGAGTGCTCGCTGACAAGCACAACAACCGTGGATATCATTTGGTTTCTCTTTGCCGAGACGGAGACACCAAATATCGGTTAATCCACCGTCTTGTAGCTATAGCATTCTTGGACAATCCTAATAATTTACCAGAGGTTAATCACAAGGACGAAAATAAAGCAAACAATTCAGTATCAAATCTTGAATGGTGCACAAGCGAATATAATCTTAACTATGGAACACGTAAATATAGAATAGCTAAGTCTTCCGGGAACAAGCACAAGACCAATTATAGCAATGACCCAAAACAGATTATTGCGACCAATATTAACACAGGGAAGTCTTTGATTCTTCCGAGTTTGCATGTAGCCGGTAAAAAGCTGGGTGTTGACTTTAGACAGGTGTCAGCAGTAATTCGTGGGAAACAAAATACGGCCCATGGCTATCGTTTTGAACTGCTGGGTGGTTCCGATGACTAGAGTATGGAACACTGACTACGGAAATATGTATGATGCTGAATTCCGGATCATTGAAGAGCTATCGAGAGAAGAGAAACACATGCAAGCAATCATCTACACAAAGCCACACTGCCAAAAGTGTCGGCGAACAATATTAAAACTGTCACATGTAATGCCAGTGCAAACAGTCACAGCAGACGCGGACGACTACGAGCGATTTCGCAAGCTAGGCTATCGTTCAATGCCAGTCGTAACAATCTACAAAGCAGACGGCACACATGACGAATGGTGCGACTTTCAGGTTGACAAGATCAAACAATACACGGAAGACTAATAGCTCGTACAAACGTGGGAGGTGTGGTGATATGTAATGCGACTGACAGCAAAACAGAAGAAGTTCGTTGATTCTTATATTGCTGATAGCAATGCTACCAAAGCGGCACTAGAAGCAGGATACAGCAAAAGAACGGCTAGATTTGTTGGCGCAGAAAACCTAACAAAACCTAACATCAAAGCTGCCATCGATGAACGCATGAAACGCATCGAGTCTGACAAGATTGCCAAGGCCGCTGAGGTACTTCAATACTTCACCACAGTACTTCGTGGAGAGGCAAAAGAGACAATTATAGTTAGCACTCCAGACGGTGCAGATGCTGTTGAAAACGAGCCAAGTATCAAAGACCGCATGGCAGCAGGACGCGAATTGTTAAAGCGTTACCCTGGTAATGATGAGCTGCTCAATGCTCAGCTAACGAGGATTATTACTGATATTGAGAAAACTAAGGCTGACGTTCGCAAGTCCAATGCTGAGGCTGACATCATGGAAGCCAAGGCCAGCGCCTATCGCACACCAGAAGGACAAGATGGAGGACTGAACAAGCTTTTGGCAGCCATTGATGAGAGTATCCCAAAGGGTGGTGATGTCAATGACAACTCCGATTGATCAATTCAAAGGGAAACAGTTAGACATCATCAACTGGTGGCGCCGCTATCCAGACAAGCAGACAATCATTGCTGATGGTGCTGTGCGTTCCGGAAAGACGTTTGCGATGTCGATCAGCTATGTTCTGTGGAGCATGATTATGTTTGACCGCGAGCAATTTGGCATTGCCGGCAAAACCATTGGATCATTACGCCGAAATGTTATTAGGCCACTCAAACAAACATTGCAACAAGTGGGATTCTCGGTTGTGGATCGGCGTTCAGAAAATATGCTTGAAATCAGTATTGATGGAAGAACCAACCTATACTACTTATTCGGTGGTAAAGATGAAAGCAGCCAAGATCTGATTCAAGGGATCACACTTGCCGGAATGTTCTTTGATGAAGCAGCTCTCATGCCACAGTCGTTTGTCAATCAAGCGACAGCACGTGTTTCCGTTACTGGCGGCAAATACTGGTTCAATATGAACCCAGAGGGCCCGTATCACTGGTTCAAGACTGACTGGATTGATCAAGCAGACGATAAACGCGCATTGCGTCTCCACTTTGTGATGACGGACAATCCAAGCCTGAGCGATGAAGTTATTGACAGGTACGAACATATGTACTCAGGAGTTTTTTACCAGCGATATATTCTGGGACAATGGGTTCTGGCTGATGGAATTGTCTACGACAACTTCAATAAAGACGAGATGGTCAGTAATCCAAGCCAGCAGCCAAGCCGATACTATGTCAGTGTGGACTATGGCACACAGAACCCCACAGTTTTCTTACTTTGGGGTAAATGTGGGTCTGTTTGGTATTGTCTCAAAGAATATTACTACGATGGACGACATAGTAGCAGACAAAAGACAGATGATGAATACGCTCGGGATTTCAGCCAATTTGTCGGTGACATACGCTGTGAAGTGATTGTTGACCCTTCGGCGGCTTCATTTATTGCCAAGTTGAGAGAACGCCGGTATCGGGTTATTAAAGCTGATAATGATGTGCTAAACGGCATTAGAGAAACACAAACAGCTATGAACTCTGGCGAGATCAAGTTCACACCTGGGCTGACTAATCTGTTCAAGGAGTTCGCTTCTTATGTATGGGATGACAAGGCCAGCCAAAAGGGCGAAGACAAAGTAGTCAAGGCGCATGACCACGCAATGGACGCCATGAGATATTTCGTTATGCAAGTAATCAAACGAAGAAATGTAGCTCATACATTCAAGAACACAAGCAAATACTTCTAAGGAGGTGGCCATCATATTAACAGTTCAAGGGAAAGGCTCAATTACAGATGGTGATGTGTTCATTTTTCCAGTAGATACAGCTATTACTGGGGACGACATCACCAATTTCATTAGCGCAAATGATGAACTAGCTCGCAGAAAATATCTACCTGCTAAAAAGATGTATCTTGGCAAGCACAAGATTCTTCATGAAGATGCCAAAGACCACGGGCCAGATAATCGTCTTGTCGGCAACTTGGCTCACTATATCGTGGACACCTACAATGGGTTTTACATTGGCATTCCACCGAAGATCACGCTCGATAACACACAGGACAACGCGGTGCTGCAAGAGTGGAACGACACGAACAGCGTTCAGGACAAATTAAGCGAAATCAGCAAGCAAGCAGCCATTTACGGACGGGCGCTTGCTTTTTTGTACCAAGACGAGAACAGCAAGACGTGTATTGCATACAGTTCACCTATCAATTCATTCATCATCTATGATGACACGGTAGCGCATAAAGCCATTGCATTTGTCATGTATTGGCATGATGAAGACAACAATCTAACTGGCAAGGTGTATATGAAAGATGGAATATACGGCCTTGATATGGTTCGCTTTGAAGGTACAGACGGATTTAACCCATTTAACGAAGTACCAGCAGTTGAGTTCTTCATGAACACCGAGCGACAAGGCATCTTTGAGAACGTTGAGACGCTTATCAATGCCTTAGACAAGGTACTAAGCCAGAAGGCGAATCAGAATGAGTATTTTGACAATGCGTACTTGGTTCTAAAAGGTCTCAAACTCGATGAGGACGATGACGGCAACCCTAAACTCGATCTTAATGGCAACCAAATCATCTATGCGCCAGACGCTGATTCTGCTCAAGGCGTAGCTGAATTTCTGACCAAGCCTGATGGCGATGCCATTCAAGAACACCTCATTGACCGCCTCATCAGCATGATCTATCAGATCAGCATGGTTGCAAACTTGAACGATGAAGCATTCAGCGGCAATAGTTCTGGCGTTGCATTGCAATACAAATTGCTACCAATGCGCAATCTAGCGGCCAATCAGGACCGTAAGTTTACTCAGTCACTCCGGGAGCTTTACAAGATCGCATTCAGTGTTGGGACAATCCTTCCAGAAAGCAAAGCCGATGACTGGCAAAAGCTCAACTTCGCATTCACGAGAAATCTTCCGGAGAACATTACCGACGAAGCGGACGCGGCTTCTAAACTCAAAGGCCTCGTATCGGATCAGACTATGCTCAGCACCTTATCGTTTGTTGATGATCCTAAGGCTGAAATGAAACGCATCGCTGATGAGACCGCCCAGAAAGCAAAAGACGCTGCTACTAACAGCCCGTCAAGCCCGGACTTCCAGAAACTTCTGAATGGTGGTGGCAATGATGACAACAACGACTCAGCAACAGATAGCGAGTAATTCTGCCTACTGGAGTAAGCGAACGGCCGCTGAACGGAAATGGATTGTCGATAACCTTAAGAATGACGAGGCGTTCAATGCCCGAATTCAGGAATATTTTGACAAAGCTTTAACCGACATTCAAAAGGATATTGATTCAGAGTTTGCCAAGTATGCCGCATACAGCAACGACAGCATGGCCGGTGCACGTCAAGCAGTAATGGCCACCGATATTAAAGCTTATCAAGCGGAAGCAAAGTCGATTGTCGATGATGCTAGAAAGATGTATAACGGCGAACCGCTCAAATATTCCGACTTCAGCAAGGATGTTAATGATCGTCTTAAGCTATACAACGCTACCATGCGGATTAATCGCTTAGAAATGCTCAAAAGTGAGATTGGTCAAGAAATGCTTGATGCACACATGAAAGTAAACGCTGATCTAATCTCAAAATTGAGCGATGATTATCAATCCGAGATCAAGCGGCAAGCAGGAATACTTGGAGAGACGGTATCTAAGGGTGGCTACACTGATTTAGCCAAGTTGCTCTCCAAACGAGAGGGAGATTACACCTTCTCACAGCGCATTTGGATCAACCAAGACATTCTTAAAGCTGAACTGGATGAACTGCTGACATCCGCCACCATTCAAGGACAGAGTCCACTAAAGATTGCTCGCAAGTTGCGCGATCAAGTAGCGGACAAAGTTGACAATTATCGGTATGTGACAGAACGAATTGCACGTACTGAGTCAGCCCGGGTTCAAACACAGGCGCAGTTGGATAGCTTCCACAAATTTGGTTATAGCTATTGCAAATGGGTAGCTGAACCAGATGCGTGTGACGTGTGCAAGGAGATTTCAGAAGGTGGCAGAACAGGTGAAGGCATATACAAGGTTGATGATGTGCCGGATATTCCAGCTCACCCTAACTGCCGATGCTCCATTGCGGCATATGCGCCAGATGATGAAGCTGAATAATTTCTAAGCCGCAGTTAGCGGCTGTTTTTATACCATCAAGTCCAAGCGTGATCGACTATAAAAGCTCCGGTAAATTAAGACGCAAGCCTGATCCGTCTAAAAAGCTGTGGAAGGAGTTCTTAACATGATTCCCAAGATTTTAATGCCGATGAATTTACAATTTTTCGCTGAAGATAACCCTCAAGGTGATCCAAAAGATCCAGTAGATCCGCCTAAACCAAAAGATGGTGATCCAGTAGATCCCCCTGAAGGCAAAAAGCAAGGAGAACCAGTTGACCCAGATCCTGATGGTAAGCACGTCTACACCGATGAGCAGGTCAACGATATTGTTAAAAAACGTCTTGCTCGTGCCGAGAAGGAAAAGCAAGCTGCTGTTGACGAAGCTGCAAAACTGGCCAAGATGAATGCCGACCAGAAGAAGGATTATGAGCTAGAAAAGGCTAAAAAAGAGCGAGACGAACTCAAGTCTCAGCTTGCCACCTACGAAATGGGCAAACAGGCTCGATCGATGTTTGAGGAAGCCAAGCTGTCGGTCACAGAGGACGATTTGAAGCATGTTGTAACGCCTGAGGCAGAATCAACCGAGACCAATGTTAAGTGGCTCATTGCGCACGACCAAGCCGTAGCAGAGCGCGTCCGTCAAGAACTGCTGAAAGGCAGTACACCATTGGACCCGTCCTCCAACCGCAAGACGAAGAGCCTCAAGGATATGACTTTGGTAGAGCGCAGCGAATTGCAACGAAAAGACCCAGAGATGTACAACAAATTACTCACAAAATGAAAGAGGTAAACAAATATGCCAGAATTTAGTGGTGCAACAGCAAAATTGAATTTGGTCGAACCTAAAGTATTCGCGGATTATGTCTTGGAACAGCAAACTGCTACTAACCGTCTGCTCTCTAGCGGCATTCTCACTACCGACCCAATCATTCAAGCACAATTGCTCAAGGGCGGGACTTATGTAACTATTCCTACCCTGCACAGTCTTAGCGGTGAAGCTCAGACGTGGAACGACACTAGCGACATTACTGTGGGCAATGTCGACAGTTACAGCGCCATCGCTCCACAGATGTACCAAGCCAAAGCTTTTGGATACACAGACTTTGGTCAGCTTTCTACCGGTGCTCCGGTTGCGGAACAAATCGCAGGACAATTCGCATCCTTCTGGAACATCCAAGACAACAAGCTTCTGATTGCAGTCTTGAAGAACGCATTCCTCAATGCGGATTTGCAGGCTGTTAAGTCATATGGTATGGACACGCCTGCTCCTTTGGCTGCTGGTGACTTCATTGCCGCATTGTCTCGCATGGGTGACGTTGCCAGTCCTCAACTGACTAAGATTGTGATCAATTCTGCAGCTGTTGGTGCAATGCGTGATCAGAATCTGATTGATACCATTCAGCCATCAAACGGTGGTACGCCAATCAGCTACTACAACGGCATTGAGATCGTTGAAGACGATGCACTGCCAGTTGCAGCAGATGGTACCACGGACGCATTCATCATTGCTAACGGTGCTGTTTCTTATGGCTTAGCTAATCCGGAAAACAGCTATGAAGTCAAGCGCGACAGTCTTGGCAATGGTGGTCAGACTGCGGTTATCAACCGCCGTACTCTTGCAATGCAAATTGCGGGTACGTCATTCACTGATGTTACAAAGGTTGCTGGTCTTGGCTACAGCGCAATCAACGCTTCTGAAACATCTATGTACGATCTGGTTGGTGATCCTCGCAACATTGGCATCGTTGACTATCGCTTCACGATCGACAAGAAGTTTGTTGTTGCCGGAATCAATACCCCAAAAGCGTAGCGCCGTCTGGGAATGACGACGGCTTCGACCCTAGCGGAGATGTCAAACCAACGAGCGCTCAGACCGTTGATGAGATCAAAGCATGGCTGGACGCCCACAGTATTGATTACACTGGGAAGACTTTGAAGGCAGACTTGCTTGCACTTGTCCCTTCAGACTAGCTTGAACACCGTCGCTTATGAAAATCACAGTGCTGCGAAAGCAGGGCGGCGGAAAGGAGGCATGACATGGCTGATGCTGATCCAATAAAACTTGCAGATTTGAAGACGATGATGGAAATCAAAACTGATACACAGGATGATGTGCTTAATCTCATTATCAAAAACACCACGCAAGCCTTGCGATTTAAGCTCGGTTTGCGAACGGATGAGGCCTTTCCTAATGAGTTAGCCTATATTGCCCTAGAAGTATGCGTCAGACGCTACAACAGGCGTAAGAACGAAGGCATGACGTCATACGAGCAAGAAGGACAGTCGTTCACGTTCAAATCTAACGACTTCGATGATTTCGATAATGACATCAACGACTGGAAAGAAGCCAACGGTAAGAATGCCAAGTCTCTTGGCACCGTCAGCTTCATTCCCGGCTATCCAAAGAGGTGATCATATGCGGTTAGATCATGAGGTTACATTCTGGCTTGATGATGAAGAATATGATCCGCAAACACATCAATACGGTGATGTGAAAAAGGTTGCCACCGCTGTTGCCAGCGTCACCGACATGGGAACCGACAAGAGCGCTCAACTATTCGGAAACTATGCTCAAAAGGCAAAGGTGATCCGATTAGTTGAGCCAGTCACCGTCAATTGGAGCTATTTAACGATTGATGATGATGCAACACACTACGTTCTCAATACCGCCCGCGTTCCGCTTCAAAACGCTACTTTGATTGTGGGTGAGACGAAATGAGTAAAGCTGGGCTTGGTTATCGTATTCAGCTAAAAGGTATGGACAAACTGGTCGCTGGCCTGCTGAAGCGAGCGAAGATGGACGTTGTCAAGCAAATCGTTAAACAGCAGACAGCACAGTTGCAAACTCGTACTCAGCAAATGACGGGCACCGTGTACGCTCATCCTACTGGTGCTACAAAGCGTGGCATCAAGTTAGCAATTACTGATTCGGGGCTGTCCGGTATCGTAGCGATGACGCAAGAATACAACCCATACACCGAAAATGGAACTCGATTCATGCGGGCACGTCCTGTATTGAAGCCTGCGTTCCTTTATCAAAAGATTCAGTTTATTAATCAGCTTAAACAAGCAGCAAAGTAGGTGATTCAAATCACATCACCAGAGCAAGAGCTCTACGACTACTTCTATGCTTTCTCGCAATCATCTGGGTACAAGACCTACGACCATTTGCCCATGCAGCAGGAGAACGCCCCATATCCCTTCGTCATTGTGGGCGATATTCAAGTTGTTCCTACCGCAACAAAGACGTCACTCAATGGCAATGTGCTAATCACCATCGACATCTGGGGCGACAAAAAACAGCGTTTCACCGTATCTGATATGGCGGAGCGCTTTTTTAGTACCGCGATTGGGCAAGTGCTAACTGATGATTACCGATTCTATGGACGTGTAGAAGACCAGTCAAAAGAGTTTACACAAGACCAGAGTGTCCCTGACACGGTTCTCAACCGAGCCACGCTGATACTCAATCTCAATATTTTATAGGAGGCCATAACATGGCAAATGAATTAAAAGTGCTAGAAGGCATGGACGTTGTTGCCTTGGCTCGCAAACATAGCGATCAAGCAACGGTTAGCGGCCAAATTATCCCTTGGCAGACTTCACTGTCCTTTGATCCGTCTGTTGACAGTGATTCCACTGTTACTAAGGATGGCAATGTAGCAACTCGCAGTTCCGCAAGTACCGATCTTGAAGTTGAATTCCTGAACAACACGGCCGCAATTGCAGACGTAATGTATGACTCACTGTTTGACGGTGAATTGCTCGACTTTTGGATTCTCTACCGTAAGCGCAAGAATGCTGACGGCAAATATTATGCATGGTACATGCAAGTTACCGTTCAAGAAGACAGCAGCGACAATGACCCTGATGATCATTCCACTCGTGATGTCACGTTCTCAGTTAACGGTACACCTAAGCGTGGCTGGACAACGCTAGACGATGAGACTCAGGAACAGGTTGATTACGTATTCCTTGGGGTCGGCAAGGTCACTGATACTGACAAGACCGGTGGTGGCACAGTTTGGGATAAGACCGCTGATCCGGGTACTAATGCTGCTGACACTGCACCAGCTCAGGGCGGCACTGGAGAATAAACAGGCTCACAGTTAGCAATCAGTCGCCTAAGAAAATCACAGTACGGGTGAAACCCGGGCGGCTTTAAAAGAAAGGATTTTAAATCATGCAATTAACCATTAATGGTAAAGAATACGAACTCAACTTTGGCGTCCGCTTTGTTCGCGAAATGGATAAGAATATGGGTGCCGTCATGCATGGCATTAACTTTGGCATGGGTGTTGCAAAGGCACTGGCTGGTCTGAATGCATATGATGCTGCCGTTTTAGCAGACACCATTTATTCAGCTACCGTGGCGTTGAAAAAGCGACCGTCAGCTAATGAAGTCGATGATTTTATTGACAGCAACACAGACTTAGACTCTCTATTTAAGCAAGTTGCAGATGAAATGAACAGCGCTAACGCAGTAAAAGCAGTAGCAAAAAACATGAAGGCCTAGATGAGGACGAAAGCGTTCAAAAGAATAGTGAAGAAACGTATCACGAAATCTTGTTAAACGCATTTGCCTATCTAGGCTTTTCTGATATTTGGAAAATTGAACGCATGACGCTTGTCGAATATGAACTGCGCATGGAAGCCTATCAACTTAAGCAAGTCGATAGACAGAACGAAATTGCACTACAAGCATGGATGAACCAACAAGTGCAGGCAACAACCGGGAGCAAGACCCCTAAGCCAAAGTATCAGACCTTTGATGATTTCTTTGACAAGAAAGCAGCTATTGATAACGTGCGATCAAATTATGAACCCAATTATGAAGTATCACAGATGAGCACAACCGAACTCAAACAGATTCGAGCTCAAGTATTTTCAAAACGGATGGCTGAATTCCAGCGGTTGAAGCGCGAAGGCAAAATCATTCCGTTATCAGAAAGAAAGGAGGGAGCACATGGCTGATAGTTTTAGCGTTGAAGCAATTTTATCTGCCGTTGACCGAAATTTTTCGGGTACTTTCAAGAACATCGCGAATTCTGCGTCAAAGGTCGGTGATAGCTTTGAAAAGTCAACAAAACCAGCGGGTAATTTTGTATCAACCGTGAGCAAAATTGCTGGAGCCATAGGCCTTACCAAAGTGGTAGGGGCTATTGGCGATGGTGTGAGAAGTATGGTAGGAGAACTAGACGAATCAAGCAAAGCTTGGCAGACGTTTGAGGGGAACATGAAGTTTCTGGGTAAGACGCCTGCACAGATTTCGTCAATTGAAAAGTCACTGCAATCATATGCTCAGGAGACTATTTATAGTTCGTCTGATATGGCCTCTGCCTATGCGCAGTTTGCATCAGTAGGTGTAAAAGGAGTAGGTAGTCTTGTCAAAGGCATGGGCGGCTTAGCTGCTGCCACTGATGATCCAAAGCAAGCCATGAAGACATTGATGGAACAAGGTACACAAATGGCCGCTAAGCCGATGGTACAGTGGGCTGACTTCCGCCTAATGCTTGAACAGACTCCAGCAGGCATGGCGGCTGTGGCGAAAGCAATGGGTATGACTACCAAAGAACTCGTTCAGAATGTTCAAAACGGCAAAGTAAGCACACAGCAGTTCTTTGATGGTATCGAAAAGGCAGGCAACAGCAAGGCGTTCCAGAAGATGGCCACGAGTTACAAGACAGTCGGCGAGGCAATGGACGGCCTTCAGGAAACACTGGCAAACAAGCTTCAGCCTGCTTGGCAGGCAATGTCTAAAGTCGCTGTCGGAGCTATTAGTGGAATCATTGATAAGATTGGCGCAATTAATTTTGATTCTGTTATAGCATCAATCGGCAACTTCTTTTCTCCGTTTTCGGCATTGGTCTTGAACATCAAGACACAACTAGGCAGCTTGGGGAAGGGCGACTCGATGAGTGGGCTCAGTTCCGTTCTCCAAGGAGTCGGGTCCGTTTTACAAACCATTTGGAGCCTAGTTGGTAGTTTAGCGAATGTCGCATTTGTCAATCTGATTAGCGTTGCTCAAAAGGTCGGAGATGCTTTTAATTCGGCATTCGGTAATGGGAAAATGTCGGGAGTATTTAACGGAATCAAAAAAGCTGTTACAGATTTCGGAGTAGCAGCAATGGAAGCGATGACTACCGTTGGGGACTTTATTGCTAATCTACCATGGAAAGCAATTTTTGACGGTGTTAAGGGCGCTCTAAGCGGAGTGGTAGCTGTTTTGAAGCCAATTGCATCTATTGTTAAAGCGGCGTTTGCTAACGACATCGTTAAATCATTTGCTGCGGCGATCCTTGGAGCTGTCGGGGCCTTCAAAGCAATTGGATTAGCCATCGGCGGATTTTCAAGCGTTCTCGGTGTTTTTTCTAAAATGATTGGTCCTATTAGAGGCGTTATATCCGTTATCACTAACTTCGGGACTATCGTAAAAACGGCTGGTGGTGTATGGAAAGCGTTTGGATTGATCTTAGGCATGAATCCGTGGGTACTTTTGATTGCTGGAATTGCAGCAGTGGTTGCTGGTCTGGTGTATTTTTTCACTCAAACAAAAACTGGTCAAAAACTTTGGTCGGGATTTGTTTCGTGGTTACAAGGAGCTTGGCAAGGACTTGTAGGAGTTGCGCAAACTGTTTGGAATGCTATATCGGGTGCGTTTACATCTGCAATTAGCGGCATTCAGACAGCTTGGAGCGGCATTACAGGTTTCTTCAGCAATCTATGGACTGGGATTACGACCACGGCATCAGCTGCTTGGACAGCATTCACAACCACTCTCTCAGCTATCTGGCAAGGTGCTGTTACCGCAGCAACGGCAGTTTGGAACGCGCTATCCACATTCTTCACGACTCTTTGGAATGGAATAGTTGCAGTAGCCACTGCTGTATGGTCAACCTTTGGCGGTTCTCTGACGACAATTTGGAATGGGATTGTCCAAGTTGCTACCGGTGTTTGGAAGATGCTTAAAGCAGTTATTATGGGCCCCATTCTTATTGTCATTGATTTGCTTACTGGAAATTGGACACAGTTAAGTGCTGATCTTCAGCTTATCTGGAACAGCATTGTTTCCGCCGCTGGACAGATCTGGAATGGTCTTGTTACGTATTTCTCCGGTATTTGGAGCCTTATTCAAACTTATGCAATGACTGTTTGGAATACTTTGGTTTCAGCTTTAGAGGGGCTTTGGAATGGCGCAGTATCTGCCGCTTCCGCTATTTGGAGTGCGCTTTCGTCATTTTTCAGCGGATTATGGAGCGGTATTGTGTCTACCACTGAGGGCGTATGGAACAGTGTTGTTTCATTCTTATCAGGACTATGGAGCGGAACAGTCAGCACATCCGAGGGAATTTGGAACGCACTTCCCGGATTCTTTTCCGGATTGTGGAACAGCATTACATCATTTTTTTCATCAGCTTGGAACAATATAAAGTCTATTGTGATTGGAGCTGCTACTAGTATTTTTAATGGTGCTAAGGCTGTATGGTCTGGTTTTACTGGCATGGTAAATGGTGTGGTTAGCGGTATCAAAGGAGCCTTCGATGCGCTTAGACACATTGATTTAATGGCTGCTGGTAAAGCAATCATGGACAGTTTCTTAAAGGGGCTTAAGAAAGTCTGGGAAGGCATCAAGAAGTTTGTTGGTGGAATTGCTTCTTGGATTCGCAAGCATAAAGGCCCAATCAGTTACGATGCCAAGCTGCTCATACCTGCTGGTAACGCCATCATGAACGGCTTGAATGCAGGGCTTACTGACAAGTTCTCAGACGTCCAAAGTAATGTTTCTAGCATGGCACAAGCTATTGCTGATAGCGCTGCTGTTACGATGCCGGCAGTGAATACTTCTCCCTTTGATGCATCATTGCAGTCGCTTAATAACAGTGTACAGGGCGCAACCTTGGCTTCAAATCTTGATGTCAACTACACTCGCAAGCAAACGATTGAGGTTCCTCTGTACATTGACGGCCGAGAGGTTGCTCGTGCAACCGCAAACCCAATGCAAACAGAGCTTAATCGTTTGACAAAGGTAAGCAATTATCGAAAGGGGCTAGTCTAATTGTACGATTTCAGAGAAACGACGCCCTTCACGGGTGCAGATGATAATCAGCTTCCAGCAGAAGCGATGCTAATCGATGGACAATACATTGAGAATCTTGTGCCCGGATATAGGACGCTGCAAGTTGGTGGACGAGAGCTTCTTAAGCAATCTGCTACTAGCAATGCCATAGGCATATCTGATGGGGAAACACTTGAATACGTTCGCAACCCATCTCGCGAGATAACTGTTGGCTATCAGCTTATTGCTGATGATGATGAGGCATTTCGCACCGCCTTCTATAAGCTAAGTGGCATCTTGCACGGTGACACTCATCAGGTTTCGTTCAATGATGACTTGTCTGTGTATTGGAATGCCGTGCTCACAGATGTTGACGATGTTCCTAAAGGCAGAAATGCAATCACATCTTCGTTCACTTTATTTGTTCCGGATGGCATTGCGCACTCGGTAGCCACGCAGACGGCTGACAACATGCCATACAAGAATTATCCAGTAAATCAGCTACACAATACTGGCTTTGGTTGGAAAAATAGCAACGATTGGAATCCTAGCATATGGACTCCTGATGGCACCATAACAAATCAAGACGGCATTATCACATCCGCCAATACGAGCAAGTCTGTTATTCAGCACACTGTTAGTCAAAGCGAATCAAGCTGGATTACATCAGGAATGACAGTCACCATATCAGTTTATGTTCAAGGACAAGGCAGCGTTTCTTCAGGATATTTTAATGGCTCTGATTGGGAAGAAGATAATCAAGCCCAACAAGTTGATTCTGATGATTATGTCCAGTTAAGCTTCACGAGGGTTATCAACGCTGCTCATCTTGATGACGGCAGTCCAATATTTTCTATAAATGCTTTTTGCCCGAGCTCGACGATTCAAATAAAGCTTCTTAAGGTTGAATTAGGATCAACTGTGTCTCCATGGTCGCCTAACCCAGCTGATCCTGAATACTATGCTGACACCATCACGGTACACAATGGTGGCACTTATCCTGTTGAGCCAGTTATTACTGCAACTATGCATGCTGATAATGGATTTCTAGGATTTGCCAATAGTCAGGGTGGCGTACTTCAATTTGGTAACCCTGAAGAAATTGATGGCTATACAAGTGAAGAAAGCGAAGTGGCCTTGAATTTGGCAGCCGTGCAAGGCTCACATATGGATAATCAAGCCGCCACAAACAATCCCTATTGGGGTGGTGATCCTAGTATGCCTAATGAACAGATTGGCAATGCGATTTGGACGCAGGACAGCTACGATGGCTGGAAGGTTGAGCCTAATTGGCCCAGTATTACTGGTACTCATTTGTATTGGAATGGGCCTTCAATCAAACACGATCTCGTCCAGACGCATAATGGAGACTTTAAGGGCAATCTGACTTGGGATGTCATGACGCGCTTTCAAACTGGTGTAGCACAGGTAGGTGCACTCGAAACAACGTTAGAAAGTGACGGTAAGCCAATCTTTCAGATGATACTGAAGGATAATAGCGCATTGTCTGATCAGATTTGGTGGATGTGCTACTACAAAGGTCAGCTAGTCGTCAATGAACAGTTGGATCGCAGCATTTTCACTAATGACAAGTTCATTCAGTTGGAATTACAGAAATTTGGTAATTCAGTTGTTTTCCGAGTGTCCCCATGGGTTGGCAATCAAGGACGAGAGACGACTATTACCCGTCAATTCACTTTTGCGGACGCTGCCGATGTTGAGACCAAGCAATTCTCAACGTGGTTCATGCGTGACAAGACATGGGGAGAGTCGACTATGTATCTGATTGCGTCCACCGTCAAATGGCAGAACGTTAGCTGGTATACGAATATCAAGAATCGTTTTAGCAATGGTGATGTTCTCAAGATTGATGTGGCTAACGCTAAGACGTACTTGAATGGTTCTCTTGACCCAACCATGCACACGCTCGGTAATCAATGGGAGCAATTCAAACTGCCACCCGGTGATACTAAGATTGCTATCACGCCCTCGAGCTGGGCACAACCATTTGCATGTGAAGTCGAGATAAGGGAGGCCTGGCTATAAATGAAGTATTACTTTGCAGATCGAAAATCAAACATTTTGGGTGTTGGGTCGACCGATGGCAAAGGCGAATGGCGAATTGACAACGATATCGAAACACAAAGTGTTGATAATCGTCCTGCGGTCGAGCTTTCTCTTGATATTCACTTCACGACTGATCAGGAACAAGCAGTCAATGAGATGGCTAAAGCAACCAACTTCATCATGTATCAAGATGAAGAAGGCAATGCTCACCAAATGGTGATTGAATCGGTTGACCATGATTCACTAGGCCACATTCACTCAATTGTTGCCAGCGATGCTGGTAATGATTTAATTAACGAAACCGTTGGCGCCTTCAAGGCCGACAAGCCATATACGATTGCTGAATACATCCTCATGTTTACAAATGATTCTGGCTGGGAGATTGGCATCAACGAATTTCCTGACAATGTTCGAACACTCGAGTGGACTAGTGAAGAATCATCGTTGGCTCGCATTATTGCCGTGGCAAAAGATTTTGACGCTGTGCTTAGTTTTGGCTTTGAGTTTGTTGGAACCAACTTGGTTAAGCGTGTCATTAACATTCGGCATGAAACGGCCGGTGACAGCTTGATTTCCTTTGAAATGAATAAGGACATCAACAATATCGTCACGCACCTCGATACCTATGACATGGAAACATCGATTAAGGCTTATGGAGCGGTGCCAGAAAGCACGGATGGATCAACTAATCAGGATCCAATCAACTTGATCGGCTACAAATGGACTGATCCAACGGGACAGTTTGTGCTTGATCAGTACGGGTTCTTGCACGATACCATTGCTGTGCAGAAATATTCAAGATTGTTAAGCAACAGCAACCCTAACCCAACACAGTCTGACTGGAATCGGGTTAAAACGTTTGATTCAAAATCGCAGGCGGAACTTTTGCAAGCGGCTTTGGCAGACTTGAAAAAGTATAACCACCCAAACGAAACGTACGACATTGATTTGGTTAATTCGCCATACGTACCGCTTAATCAAACCGTCCACATTGCCGATGAAAACCAGCAACTATTCTTGTCTGCCAAGGTATTGAGCATTGAGCGCAGTCGCGCTAACCATTCTGTAAAACTGACTTTGGGTGAGTTTGCGCACGAGACCGTCAGCTTTGACGAACGCCTCAGTGAGCTTGCCAACCAGATGTCGAATATCTCAAAAACCGTTCAATACTATCCTTGGCTCCGCTATGCCGATGATGATCAAGGAACAAATATGAGTGCCTTCCCAACTGGCAAGAAGTATATGGCAATCGTTTGGTCAAATGAGACATCCGTTCCAAGTGACAATCCAGCTGATTACGCTGGCCATTGGGCGCTTATTCAGGGCAAAGATGGTGTTGACGGTGTTCCGGGTGATAAGGGTGCAGATGGCCGTACAAGCTATTTCCACACCGCTTGGGCAGATGATGTAAGTGGTCAAAGCGGGTTCACGGTATCCGGAGGTGATGGCAAAAAGTATATTGGTACGTACAGCGATTTCACGCAGGCCGATAGCACCAATCCGGCTGATTACAATTGGGCGCTATTCAAAGGCGAAGACGGTGACGTGGGGCCAAAAGGTGATACTGGTCCTCAAGGCCCTCAAGGGCCACAAGGACCACAGGGACCGCAAGGTGTTCCCGGAAGCAATGATGTGCCATACACGTACATTCAGTTGGGAACACCCACAAGCCCCAAGAAAGGCGACCTATGGTGGCATGGGACAACGCTGAACGATGCCACAGCATTACAGTATTACAATGGATCAGCTTGGATTGACCAAAGTATCCAGCAGGCAGTTCTCAGTATCAAAAAACTGCAATCGATTGAGGTTGACACATCAACCATCAATTCGCCTGACATTAATTCGCCATTCAGCCATGTTCAGATTGACGGCGCCAAGAGTTCTGGCAACCTTGAACTTAAAGATGCTAATCTAAGTATACTGGGCAACATCGAAGACAATAATGGTAATCCCAACGGTCAATACTACAAATCACTTTTGAGTCCAAACGGTATGTTCAACTACATCACGACACCCGATCAAAAGGGAAGCATGTCGTCAGTTGCACTCCAACGTGGTGCACTTCAGTTGCAAACGCTGATCAGTGACCCCAGTGCAGCTACAAAAAAATATATTCAATCTGAATTCACTTCGGCAGACAACGTGACATTTTTCTACGTCAATACAACCGCGCTAAGCAACATTGATATTGATTGGGCATATATTTACTACACAAGACGTGGAAACTTGGTGACCGTCAACTTTCAATTTCACACAATAGCTAATCAATACAATTATTTGAGGCTCGCAGATATTAGACCTGGTTACACACCTTATTTGAAAGACAAAGTTGTTGCAAACTGTTCTAACTTTTCAAATCCAAGTAGTTCGTCAGCTATCTATTCAAGTACACCTAGTGGTGGGACTGTGGGATGGTATGGTGCTCTTACTCATGACTTTGGTAGTTGGGGAGGATCTGTTTCTTACCTAACCTTAGATGACTATCCAACGGGGGATACATTTTTTAACTAGGAGGCAATTATGAAATTAAAAGTGTGGACGGATAGCAATAATCGGCTGCTTAGTTGGGCATATGCTGATGAAAACAGACCATTAGGGCCAACCGATGAAGGATTCGAGGTTATTGAAGTTGACGATGCTGTTGGCTTGTATGAGAACCATGCCAGCATTATTGACGGCCAAGTCGTTCCTGATGCTGGCTATGATCCAGACGCTGACAGACCTACACCTGAGCCGTCACCAGAACATCAGATGATTGCTGCACTTACTCTTGAAGTAGCACAGTTGAAGGCGGCGAAATCAAGTGACTAATTATGATCAGTGTGCACTACTTTACAGTTGGGGGATTGATTTAACACCTTATGTACCGGTAATGATCACCCCAGATCAATACAAGCAAATTACAGGTAGTGACTATGTCGCTAGCAAAAGCTAGCGGCTATTTTTGTGGAAGGAAGTGAGAAAGTGACATTTTTTGGATACACGATTGGTGACTGGGCGGAGTTCATATCAATCATAGGGGTGGGCGTAAGTGCGGGCAGCTGGCTGTTCAAAAAGATTGCCTTAGATCCATTACGCTCTGATATTCAAGTGCTTTCAGAGACAATTAATCGTCAGCTCAAGCTGCACGAACAATCGCTGGCAGACTTGAATACTCATCTAAAAACACATGATGAAGAACTTGGCAGTCACTCGGTTAGGATTACTCGATTGGAAGACCATGTAGGCATTAAAGGAGATAATGATGATGAATAATTGGACAGATCTTGTAGTATCACTTGCAGTAGCAGCAATCCCGATCATTGGAGCTTGGATCTCAAAACAATTGCTGGCTAACAAACAAGCACTCACCTTGGTAAAGGTATTAGGCCCATTAGCAAACGCGGCCGTAACTGCGGCAGAACAGCTTGGCGTGACACAGGCGATTGACGGTGCGGTCAAGAAATCTACTGCCATTCAGGCTGTGAAAGACGGCTTAAAATCGCTTGGTTTCACCAGCGCAGACGAGCAGACGATTGCCAACGCAGTTGAGAAATCTTACGCGGATTTGAAAGACTGCCTAGCGGAAACCTATCCACAAAAGACAGTTGATCAGGAAGCATCTAATCAAGACAAAGTGGCTGCCGCAGCTCAGGCGGCCGCAGATGCAGTTAAGGCTCAACTGGCACCGGATTCTGTTGCTCCACAGCAATAAGGAGGGCACCATGAAATTTAAAACTAAACTCATCACCTTGGTAGTCGCCTTCTTGGCGGCTATTTCTTTTCCCTTGCCAACGCAGGTGAATGCGGCCAAGGGAGATCAGGGGGTCGACTGGAGCCGGTGGCAAGGCGCTAATGGTGTATTTGGATATTCCACTGACAAGTTCGGGATCTCTCAAATCGGTGGCTATAGCGGCTACGGCACATATGAGCAAACCACATATAAGACACAGGTTGCTTCTTTGATTGCCGCTGGCAAGCGAGCACACACCTATATCTGGTGGCAGAATATCGACAACACGAATTTGGCCAAGCAAGTGCTAGATCATTTCTTGCCTGAAGTTCAAACGCCAAAAGGATCGATTGTTGCGCTTGACTACGAAGCTGGGTCGACCAATACGGCAACTTTGCTGTGGGCGCTCGACTACATTCGTGATGCTGGCTACACACCTATGCTTTACGGCTATAAGAGTTTCTTGATGAGTCACATTGACTTGTCACAGATTGCCAGTCGCTACCAGCTATGGCTTGCGGAATATCCTGATTACAATGTCACTACCGTGCCGAATTATGGCTACTTCCCGAGTTTTGACAATGTAGGTATCTTCCAGTTCACTTCAACTTATCGTGCTGGTGGACTTGATGGCAACGTTGACCTAACCGGCATCACTGATTCAGGCTACAACGGTAGTACGACGACTGACAGCGGTAAGACCTACGTCAACCCATCAAACAATACACCGGCAACCAGCGCAGGCCAGCAAGCTAACAACACCACGCTTAGCCAGATAAAAGTTGGGGATAGTGTTAAGGTCAACTTCGGCACAACCCGTTGGGCGAATGGTGTCTCAATGCCTAGCTGGGTTCAGGGCAAGACGTACACTGTGCAGCAAGTATCTGGATCAAACGTATTGCTTGGTGGCATCATGAGTTGGATCAGCCGAAGCAATGTTGAATTGCTGACAACGACCAGCGTGCCATCAGTAAACTCAGGCTCGACCTACACGGTTCAATATGGTGATAGTTGGTGGTCAATTGCTTACAAGTATGGCATGAGCATGTATACTTTAGCTTCTAACAACGGTAAGTCAATCTACAGTGTGATTCACCCAGGCGATGTATTGCGTGTCTCTGGTGGCTCCTCAGTTGCCGTAGCGAGCCATACGTATTACACTGTGCAATCCGGTGACAGCTTCTGGAGCATTGCCAGCAAGTATGGCATCAGCATGTACACGTTAGCCGCTAACAACGGCAAATCAATCTATAGCCTGATTTATCCGGGCGAAAGCCTGTATATCAGGTAACAAAAATAGCCCTCTGCTCGCTAACGCGGGTGGAGGGCTTTTTTACTTATGCAATAATATAAATATAAGTAATTGGTGGTGAAGTTGTGGTGAAGTGAATCCGAAATTGTGAAACCTAAGAAATTGATGTAGAGCTATTTTTGCTTTTACACCGGCGATTTGAAACCCTATGAAATCAGTGCTCAAGCAAATCACAACAAGAAGAACATGTTCGCACTGCTTGGTCGTCGGGGTTATGAGGATATGACTAAGGAATTGAATGCGCGCCTTTAATCGCAAGGGTTTGCGCGATTTGAAATAAGGTAAATAAAGAGCTCCAGAATCATGTTGGAAAAGTCCGTGGCTGAATTTTGGCTGTCAGTCAGGAGTTATCAACTGGTTCTGGGGCTTTTTTTATGGGCAAGTGTTCGGGCAGCGTTTGAATTTGTTGCTCCACAAGAGCTGAAGCAGCGTTAAAAACTAAACTAATGCTAGTAATTGCTTTTGACTCCAGGGTTTTAGCTCAGTTCCATACTGACGCGCTAAATTACGTGCCTTTTCGGGGAGAGCTTTTTCAACATCTATATTGATTAGGATTGATTACGCCGAATAGTCCATACGAATAATTTCAAGCGGCGCATCTAAGAAAGAATCGATCCCAGCCAAAAAATGCTTGAAGTGGGAGGTTTCGTTATGTGATGCCACTGCTTCGGCATCCTGCCAGTGTTCGATGATCTCATATTTATCGGGATCAGTGAGGCTTTGGAAGTGGTCATAGCTGAGGTTACCGGCTTCGGCACGCGATCCCGCAACCAATTGACTGATGAACTGCTGGTAGTCGCTGGCAAGCTCTGGTTTGACGTGTAGGGTAACATTAATAATTTTCATTTTCTTCCTCCTAAAGGGGTTTTGGCCACGAGGGCGTAATGTATTGATAGAGGCGTTCTTAGAAGGTAAATTTTTGCCGCTAAGATCGTCACTACAACTGATTATACTAGCAAAAAATGGGCAGCAATCGAAATGGGGTGGGGCCATAACTTGTGATGAGCTTATTTCAGCCGGAATGGGTCACAAGATTGGGTAAACTTGATTAAGGATTTCACGAGATCGGTTCCGGTGTGAGCGCAAAAAAGCCGTTGAGCAGACAGTTGATCAACGACTTTTTTCTCTGGGCAGAAATATTTAATTTTTGGTGCTTGTTCCGTCGGCGTAATTGATGGTGTATCCTGGTTCGACATTAAAAATATAGACATTGAAATGAATGGTGTTGTCGCCGATGCTTTGAGCTCGCATTTGAACACCGCGTGCAACGAGTTCGTTACCGCGGAAAATTGGCTTTACCTCGTAACGGACGTAGTGGTTATTACTTTGTTTGAGATAATAAGCGATATCCATTTCATGAGCCAACATCAAGGGACTATTGAGCGTTTGGGTACCGGTCATGAGATTCTTTGGGTTATTATTTTCGCCGGTCAGTTGGTACCCGATTAAATGGCTACGGTTATATAACCATCCATGTGCCGTTCTTTTATTGTGCCAGCCGGTTGGGTTCCAAGTTAGTGGTTCGCGTTTGGCTGAAGGCATGAGTGAGCGGTTTAACAAGGCATTGGCATCGGTCACCCGGTTGAGACTATCTAGGTCGGAATAAGTGGCCCATGCGCCTTTTGCAGTTGAAAGATCATTTTTTGAAAATGCGGGATCGTTGTTATTGACGGTTATTTCTTGCTGGCCGGTATAATCGAGATTGGCTAAAGTATTGGCATCCGTGCTACCTGCTGTCGTTTTTGAAGCTTCTGTGCTTGGCTTGCTGTTATCTAATGTCGCTTTTAGACTGCTAACTTGTTCACGTTTATCAGCAATAGCTTCATCGAGACTGCTGATCGCAGAATTAGTCTTATTATTAAGTTTAGTCTGATCGGCCACAGGATCCGTGGATGGTGAGGTTGATTTTGAGGTGCCTTGAGTACTGCAACCGGTTAGTAAGAGGCTTACTATGAGCAGAGGGGTAAGATATTTCATTAACTTTGTTTTCATTAGCGTAATGCCTTTCGATAACCAGCCGATGATGCCTCGGCTTCGGTATGGAAGTAGACAGCATTTGCAGCGTTCATATGGTAGCCGGCTTGACCAGGAACGTGATAGATCTTGCTACGGCTGTTGCCAACGATGGTTCCTTGCGTGCCAGTATATAAATCACCTTGGTTTGTTGGCGTTTGCTGCTGTGCCGGTGCAGCTTGCTGTTGTGCTGCCGATTTTTGGGCTTCTTCTGCTTGTTTGGCTGCGGCTGCTTCGAGTTTCTTTTGTTCTTTGGTTAAGGCTTTTAACTCCGCGTTTTTTTTAGCTTTTACTGCCAATAAGACTTTTCCGTGTGTTTTTTCGGTGTTCAGCAGTTTTCGCTGTTTTGTCGTTAACCTTTTATTCACAACGCTTGATTGCGAAGTTGAACCTGTCGATGTTTTCGTGTCACTCATCGGGGTGCCAATGAACATTAAAATAATACCGCCAATTAGTAGAATTAGGTTGAGTCGTTTCGTTGACGGATGTTTCCGTTGCCGAAATAAGCGCACGGCACCCCAGATAGTCCCACCCAATCCGAGTAAGATTAAAAAGTCGCCCAATGTAGCCATTTTTCTCCTCCAATATTCCTAGGTTCGAACTAGGAATAATCTCGAATAAGAATATTCGTAATCCCTTATTTACAAGGTTTATTTTCCCAGAAAAAAAGCTTGGCGGCAAGCGTCAAGCTCGATTTGAATTAGGACTTCACCACGTCAACATCGGCATATAGACTGGCGATGATCGCAAGCATATCTTTTTCGGTTCGTTCCCAGCTGATTGTTTTTAGATAGGCTTGTGCTTTTTCGATATTTTGGGTAATGATCTCAGGTTTTTCGCATGCTGTTTGGAGTGTTTTGGCCAGATCACGTTCATCCAAGTGACATGAAAAATAAGTGCCATCCTTCAGGAAGTAGCTGCCAGTGCCTTCCTTAAAATCGATCAGAGGTAGGCCGGCGCTCATCATTTCGTAAGGGACCAAAGAGAAATTGGTCATTGAAGGGGCAATACCAAAATCTGCTTCATGGTAAAGCTGATTGAGTTCTGCCGGGGTCAGCTTTCCGAGATTCTGACCGTTAATAAAGCGTTTGCTGCGACCCGTACCAAAGTAAGTTATTTTGAGATCAATTCCCTTGGCTCGTAGCAAATGGCGACAGTTTTCAAGGACAATTTGAATAGTGACAGGCGCGCGGCGAGGACTGCTCCATTTGGTGTAAACCGCCAGCTTGATTTGCTTTTTATCTTGGTAAGGCTTGGGATCGCGTTCTTTAAACGGGTAACGTGCCACATCGACCGGGAAATTGATAATGTCAATCGGACTGTTAGTTTTGCAATGTGTCGTAATCATATGTGCGCACCAAGGCCCTAGTGAAACCATGTGCAGTCCGAGGCTATAAGTACGGCGCGCCATCTGGTAACGATCACCGTATGGGTAGAAATAAGGTTCATAATCCTGGACAAAATACATCTTATAACCCGGCTTATTTTTGATGACATAAACGGATTCCCATAAAGTAGCGACCCAGATGTCAGAACGGTGCGATTCGAGTTCTCCCATTGGCAAACAAGTTCCTTTATAGCCTGGATAGTTAAATTCGGCGTTTTGAATCATCTCATCTTGACTTTGCGGAACGTAACTTAGATAGTAAACGTCATAACCCGCATTGGCTAACAAGGTTCCTAAATGCAGCATGGTTGTTTGACCACCATCAAAGCCGATGATACCGGTCGTTACAAAAGTGATCCGATTGCCGCGCGGTTTGGTTTGATCGGCAGGCCGATCGTTGAAGTATTTAAGTATCTGATCATATTGATGAATACTACCATCAGGAGCGTCACTAAATTTAGTTTTTGCAGGTTTCACAGCCATTCCTCCTCAAAATTTTTCGAACGATGAAGTGCAGGCAAAGACTCGAAAATTAGGCAGAAAAAAGAAGTCTGGTGTCACGGCTGCTTGTCAGCGGCGATACCCGATTAAACTAAAAGACGATGCAAATGCCTGACGCTTATTTTAGTTTACATAATAACCGTAAGCTAAATAGTGATCGTTTTCAAGTTCGCCAAGGTTGGAACGGCGTATTCTGAATGATAGAGAGGGTTTTGCCATAATATTATGAAGGTTTGTTTTGAAATATTGCCATTGGACTGAAATTCTTTTTGTAACTGGCCATTATGCTCGTGAAGTTCGAGGACCTGGTTGGCCAGTGAAATTTCAGCTTTCCTAAGCGCCTGTTCAAATCATAATGAATGCTTATCTTTACCGTGAGATGGGGCTGTGCTAGTGTGAAAGTATCGATATCAATGAAAGAACAGGTGAAGCTATGTTAACGATTGGAGTCATTGGTTTAGGCACGATTGCTCAAAAAGCATACTTGCCAGTTTACGCGCAAATGCAAAATCAAGTGCACTGGTTATTGAATACACGCAATGAAGACAAGTTAGAACAGCTTTCAGCACAGTATGGACTTGAAAGTGCAGGCCATTCGCTACAAGACCTCGATGGACAGCCACTTGATGCGGTGATGATTCATACACCAACCGCAACTCATTATCAGTATGTTAAGCATTTTTTGGAAAAAGGTGTTCATGTCTTTGTGGATAAGCCTTTAGCAACCGATATGGCGCAAGTTAATGAATTATATGATTTGGCAGATTCGAAACATGTCATGCTGACGGTTGGCTTTAATCGCCGGTTTGCCCCAATGATTCAAGATTTAGCGCAAGTGACAGATAAAACAGGCGTCCGCGTTGATAAGAATCGCATTGATGCGCTTGATGATACCGAACATGCGCTGTGGGATCTTTTCATTCATCCGGTAGACACTGCACTGATGCTCGCTGGCTATCCGGAAAAACCAAACACCCGCTATGCCTTGCACACCACGAGTGATGGCCAACTTCAACAAGCAAGCGTGACGTTCACGGCTCCAGGTATTCGCGGTGAGGCAGGGATTGACTTACAAGCAGGCACCAACCTTGAAGAGGCACAAGTGGCAGCCCCAAGCGGCGTTCAACGCGTCCAAAACCTGGATCAACTCGTCGTGTATGGCCGTGGTGGCGCTTCACAAACCTTTGCCCCAGATTGGCAGCCTATGCTTGAAACCCGGGGATTTGCGCCAATGGTACAGGCATTTGTCCAGGCCGTGGGTAATCCAGATGGCCAGAATCCGGTATCACCGGCAACCAGTCAATTAGCGCATGCTGTTGTCGCCGATTTGGTCAATCAAATTAACAACTAGACGAGGTACTAACCCAAAACGCTTTTGAAGATCGATAAAATGAAATCTGCCAGCTTGGACATGAGTGTCGGACCAGCAGATAAGGAAGGGGACAAGTGCTATGTATCAAAAATCATTTATGGCAATGGCTGATGAAGAAGCAAAAGCAAATGTTAACGGATCCGATGGCGGGCCATTCGGTTGCGTGATTGTCAAGAACGGTCAAGTCGTCAGTCGTGCACATAATCGGGTGTTGGTTGATCATGACCCAACTGCACACGGCGAAATTACCGCAATTCGTAAAGCTGGCCAAGCATTGGGAACACACGATTTGTCAGGCTGTGAACTCTATACGTCGGCCATGCCTTGTCCAATGTGCTTAAGTGCGATTATTTGGGCGAATATTAAACAAGTCTACTATGGTAACACCGCTGATGACGCCGCAGCAATTGGGTTTCGCGATGCTGCAATTTATGACTTTATCAATGCCGGATTAAAGGGGGAAATGCTGAAGCTGAGTCAGCATGATCGCAATCTGACCATCGGCGCGTTTAAGGCGTATCAGTCAGCACAAAAGGAATTGTATTGATAAGTTGACACACATTTCTGGAGCTGGTGGCTTGGTGGAAAAGGGTGCGAAGTGGTCGCTTACTCGCAAAATATGTTTGACATTTTTATAGATTCCTGTAGAATAATTTAGGTACGATAAAGCGCCACTCATTGCCCGTTGGTCAAGGGGTTAAGACGCCGCGTTCTCAGCGCGGAAACACGGGTTCGAATCCCGTACGGGTGAGAAATAGAATAAATGTGATGAAACGAAATCCTCGGAATGCCTTTATAACGGTGTTTCGGGGGCTTTTGTTTTGGAGAGAAAAAATTTGAATACTTGAGATTCAAGTTCACCGTCAAAAGTAGGAAGTCTTGTGGCACAAATGCTTTGGCGTTTGATAAATCTAGGCTGATTGTTCGATATTCATCATTGATGCCTGTACCCCTTTGAGTGGCAAAGACTTTGACGTTTGATGAATTACGTTGGATCCATTTTGACAACTTTGTGGGATACTTTGCCAAGGTAATTTTGTCCAATCGTGTCTCAACAGACTATTGAAGAATCCTCAAATTAAATTGGCTGGGGAACGGTTAGCACAAAACTGATGAATGCGCTTCTGCTCGCTGATGCTGGATGAAGGTTTATTTTTGTGGCTTTTGGGAATTTAAAGATGTTTCTTTTGCGAGAGTGACTTTATGGTGAATAGATTGATTTTAGGCGAACGGAAAAATTGACTCAACTGCGGTGATTAGGCATTATAGATAGGATATAAAGTATAATCGTTCAGCAAAGAAGATCCCAAGTGAGTTCTAACTTGATAGATTGATTGATTTTTATATGGCAAACGCTGCTAGCCGGAACTTAGCTATGTTACGAGCGCCGACGCGGGTGATGAAGATATTTGAATTTTCGATGGAAGAAGATGGATTTGATGAGTAGTAAGAAGTTGAAGGATATTCAAAAGGACGTACCAATTCCTGTAGGTATCGTTGATGAACGACCGATTCATCCAGCCCGAAAGCTCTCAGAAGAAGAATCTGTTCAAATTATCGCTGATTTTGAGCAAATTTCGCTTGAAAAAGCTTTTAAGCGATTATCAGAAATACGAAGGGAAATTCAAAAAGATATGAAACGATAATAACTGTGAAGACCGCCAGTATTTCGGCTATTTTTATGCCCCTTTCCCTGCTTGTAGGCCAAAAGAACAACTGCGAAATCGTCTCATACAACTTTAAATATTGGTGGGGCATTCGATATGGATAATGATTCTATTCATCCGTATATTGGGAAAAGATTAAAGAAATACGGAGAAGTCCTCTTGCATGTTACTTCCCAAAGAACTTGAATCGGCATTCCGGCTCACATATGATCTCAGTAAGAACTATGCATCCATGATCCTAGGCTTGTTAGCTTGTGAGTAGAATGAGGGAAGGGGGTGTGGACTTCTAAGTTAAAGTCAATTCACTAAATAGAGAGTCAGCACTATTTTTGGATGGTTTTTTAAAGGGAGATGATTCTGAGGTCGTGGCACTTTCCTCACAGTTAATGCGATTGCATATTCCTCAGGTAGTCACTCTTCCCGATGGCGTTGACTATTATGACGAAATACACAACGGACCCAACGTCTATAAAGCAATTATGAAGATCTTTCCTGATAATGAGATTTTAAAAGCTCCGTCAGATGACTATATGGGCAACAAGAAATTGCGCGTCTTCTAATACAGGAATTTAAATAAAATAGTTTTATATGAAATACATTCATATAAGATAGACAGCCTCAAGGGAGTGACTAAAAGCTTGGCGTTGTGCGTACGCATGACATCAAGGCTTTTAATTACATAGTTGACCAACCAGTGGAGTATACAAATGATCAACAAAGTTATAGATGCTTCTGTTGCTGAAGCACGGCACGCAAAGTATACTGACAGTGTAGTTGATGTTGTTTATGTTAGCGAATGTACCCTATAAAGGGAGGGATAGATTAAAATGAGAAGAGATTTTGTTAAAAAGTCTTTTGACTATTACATGTCTCATCCAGCGAAAGTTGATCTGCCATTACGACCACAAGATATTGTTCCGTGGAAGCTTGATTTTTCCGAAGAAGAATGGCAATATTTTTGGAAATTGCTTAAAGAAGCGGACGACCAATTAACTGAATGGCCCGAGACAACACTTGGATGAAAACACAACCTAGTCGCCATGCGCGGCAATTTTTATACACTTAACTAAAGAGTGAAAGTGCAACAATGGCCCTGATTGCCGCTGCGTCAGAGTGTATCCACAAAATCATATTCAATCCTATCTATGCCGCGCTGCCGAAGAGATCCGCAAGAGTCTTCGGCAGTTTTTGCATGAATTCACTCATGATCTGATTAATGACCGATTGAGCTTCATGATAAGTTGACGCTATACCAATTAATTGTGCCATGAGCCAACTCAAAGCTCGCGCAATGCCGGTATCAGGTAGAGCTTTTCCATAGTAGAAGAAAAAGTCACCCAGCGTGCGTTCCTCAGTTTGTCCACTTTGACACAAGGCGAGCAGATCATAGCTCATCATGACCATTACCATATGTGCGCATAAACCGTCATAACCACGTACTTGCGTCGCATCAAAGCGCAGATATTGTTTAGCGACCTTGAAGTAGCCTTCGATTTGCCAGCGTCTGCCGTACATCTGAATGATGCGTTCGGGGCGCAAATTAGTCTTTGTGGTTGCTAAAACCAAGAAGCGACCCTTGGCACCTTTTTTAGTCACGAAAACCAGTTTCATGGCCATCTTTGTACCATCCATATCGTATTGCACAATGGGACTGTACAGATAATGCTGATGTATTAGCCGTTTACTCTGCTTTAACGTGGCATAGAGCCGCTTAACATCCATTTCTCGTCCCCGATAACGAAAGTACACTTTCTCTGTCTGCTTGATCATGCCGATGCCAGTGATCCCGCGCTTAAGCAGTTCATGGAACATCTTGGGATAAGCAAACCAGCTATCAAATAAAGCATAATGCACCTTGACGCCTGCTATAATCGCTTGGTCAACGAGTTCAAGTGCCACCAAGTTCATTTTGCGATGGGCTTGCTGGCGACGTTTGGCCGCAAGTGAGCGTCCATCACACGGCTTTTGCGGGCCAACCTGGTTCTTTGTCTTACTTGAGGCCATCAGCGCAAAGGTGAGCGGCAGAAAGGTATTGCCATCACTCCAACCTAGTGTCAAAGCCCGAAAGCCGGTATAGTACCGTTCATGGTCATGGTCGAATACTTTGGAAAGTAATTCGGTCTTCTTGGAGAACTCGCGCGTAAATAGTGAATCGTCAATGACGAAGGCTTGATCACGGCCAGTCGCGGCAAACTGATGGAGATATTGAATCAGATGAACCGCTACCAGCAAAACCAGCCGCTGCCAATTGATCCGAGCATCATTCAAGCAATTACGTGCTGTCCGTTTTGAAAAGTCGGGATCGGCTTCAGCTCGATGCAGTGAGTAACGTTGAAAGATGGACCAATTTAAAGAAATGCGTTGTTTTGAGCTGAATATCATGGGTTGATTGTTGTATAGTAAACAAGGACGTAAAGACTCCCTTGTATGTTGGTTTTGGTCGACTTAATTATACGAGGCGGAGTGCTTTGCGTCTTTTTTAATGCCAAAAAGTCCCGATTTCTCGGGACTTTCTGCGGATATTCAACTTTCACTCTTTAGATGACGTACTTACATGAAAGAGAACATGTTCGACAGTACAAAAATTACGGGGTAAAATTTGGTCAGGGTCATATGACGCGCTTTTGAAGAAGAGCCGAACAGGCAGGCCAAAAATGGATGAAGAAACGCAGAAAAGGGGTTGAAAACGGATGACGGAATTCAAGGACTACATCATTGGAATATTGAAGAATCAGCGAGAAGAGCCAAATGGCAAGTTTGGATATCAATTCATGCGGATCACCCCTTACACAGTGATTTTGTTTGCTTGGGACAATACAGCCAAGCAGAAAACTCAAATTGAAATACGTTCGAAAGAAAAAAAGCCTAGTGAAGTAGCTTGGGAAAACCTTTATCCTGAGTATGAGTGGGTTAACGTTTAACAATAAAGACGAACAAGTAATAGGTTAGCCGCCAGTGAACGGCTAATTTTATGGCGTTATGAATTGTGAAATGGCGCATTTTATTACAGATAGATTGTTACTATCGCGATATAGTCAGACAAAGATACTGCAACTAATGACAATGTGGTCAAAAAGTTAAACTGAGTCACAAATTAACGAACCAGCACACGCTTGATGATGGAGTGGTTGAGGCGTTCAAGCGAGCCAACATAGAATACACACAAATGTACGTTGAAAAGTACGTTATAGTAGGTGTGCTATGAAGATGTCTGGAGAAGCTTAAGCAGATGCCAAGATGAACGCCGATCCTGATAATATCATTATGAGATTCGTCAAAAAAATCACGCGAAGGGAGCTGAGCAGTCTTGGTCATTCCTCCAATTAGTATCATTAAATATGTTAAGTTCGAAAGCGGTTTGCCCGTGCTCACAATTAAGCATCCGACAGCTCGGCAGCAAGCAGACTTTGATCAATATAAGCGAGCCGAGGTAGCTGAAGAAGCTTACAAAGAATTACAGCTCTCGAAGGTAAAGAGTCGCACTGAAAGATAAGTGTCCAACTGCCTTTGAGGGGCTATTTTTGTGTTCTTTTTTTCTGATTGTAGGACTAAAAAACAACTGAGGCTTCTCTCCAATGACGTTAAATGAGAGTAAAACTATTCAGCTGGATAATGAGCCAAAGAAAAATCCAACCACAAACTAAAGATGATCCAGAGCATTTAAAATTTCGCATGCCTATCCAAGATTGCCTACATTCTCACTTGACAACCGTTTTAACATAGAAGGTGTAGGCATTTCTTTAACTTTTTAAAGGAGCCTTTTGATATAAAAATGGAGGCGACGGCATCATGCAATATCGAATTCAACTCGATACTAAGAACCAGTTGTTTGTGGCGATTGATGCGCATGACCAGAATCATTTTGGAACTGGCCGGACAATTGAACAAGCCATTCATCAATTAAAAGCGACAAATAAAGCCGCGTAATAAAACCCCATCTGCTACTGGCGTAAATTTTATTGCCAGTTGCAGATGGGGTATTTTTAATTGGAAGAGAAAAAGATGGATTACTGGTAACGTATCAGGTCGCGGCGGGTTTTGGTCCAAATAGCGGTGAGAATGGCAACAAGTGCTAAGACGCCGATTGCAGCGATGATGAAGAGGCTGCGATAGTTGAGCCAATCGATAACAAGGCCGCCAAATAACGGACCCAGTGCACGTCCCACTGATCCCCACGAATTAACGAAGCCTTGATATCGCCCTTTAATTGCCCGTGGCGTTAAGTCATTGACTAGAGCGGGAATAGCAGGGGATGCGGTGGCTTCACCCGTGGTTAAGGCAATCATGGCGATGACGAAGAAGGGGTAAGTTCGGGCGGTGATGAGGATTAGAAAAGAAATTGCCACCATCACGAGGCCAAACAGGATTTGATAGATAATGCGGATGCCGTTGACGTGTTCGTTAAACCAGTTTAGGAATAGCTGAATAACCACAATTAAAGCTGCGTTGAGCGTCCACAAAAAGCTATAGTTGCGTAGTGGAATGCCTAGTCCTGTCATATAAACTGACAAGTTAGATGACCATTGCTGGTACATGAGCCAAAAGACCAGTAAGGCAAAAAAGAAAGTTGTTAACATTAGGTGATTTGCTGCCGGTAATGTGGCTTTTGGGGATGCTGTCGTCGCTTCTTTTGAAGGTGTACGTGTGATTTTGGATGCTGGCTGAAATTTTGTAAGCACGACAATAAAAAATAGCACATACAAGATGACGGCAATTAAAAATAGCAGGGTGATGCTGATGTCATAGATAAAACCAACTAAAGAGGTACCGACAACAACGCCGACGTTTTGCGCGAAATAGAGCATGGTGAAGACGTATCGACCATCTTTTGAACGTAGACTGGTGCCGAGAGAATTAACCATGGTAATGTTCCAGCCGGAGCCGATACCAAGCAGTGCCAGCCAAAAACAGTAAGCCGGCCATCCATGCCAAATTGTCAGGCCAATTAAAACGATGCCGGTGAGGCCGACGCCAAATAACGTTAGCCGAAAAGGATCGCTTTGGTCATACAGCCGGCCGCCAACAATACTGCCGACAACGCTGCCAAGTGAGTTGAGTAATAAAACGACACCGATAACCGTTAGCGAGATATGAAGTCGATTATGTAAATAAATACTGGTTAGTGGCCAGATAAAACTCATGCCGATACTACTCAGTAAAGCACCAGTTAGAAGCCAACGCAGTCTGATTTCGCGTTGCATGACAACACCATCCTTTGTATGTCAACAGATTTGGGGGATCGGGTTTTGAAGCACCGAACCAAGACTTGAATCGTGATCATGGTGTTCTAGCTGTGTCAAACTAGTTAAGTAAGCGCTGGGTATGAATCAACCCATCTGCTTGTCACTAATAAATGTTCCGTCCCAATATAATAAGGCCATCGTACGTCAAGCATGAGTAGTAGGTCAAACCCATTTTTATAGCCGTGACCGATGACTTTTTCGGGTGGGCACGGATCGGAGCAGCCAAAACCTGCCTGCATTAAAGCAAGCATGCTGAATTTATTCACGTTGAAAAGCTTACGACGTTGCTGGCACCCACATGCGCAGATCAGTGATGAAGTGAAGGACAATGTCAAGTAACAGTAAAACCCCAGCAAAAAAGCGGCCCTCATTTTGACCGCTTGCTTGCTATTAAAGGTTCTTATCCATGTTGAAGGTTAGTTTTGAAAGTTTCAAGCTTTCCATGACGTATTCGTTGATCAAGGCTTTCGTTGCCGCTTTGGTATGCGCGACAATCTTGTAATTGGCGTCTGTCAGATATTGCGTTAATTCTTTGGCGCCAAGTTCTTTGGCTCCTTTGTCAAAGCCTTGGATCATTTCGCGATAGTCGCGGTTCAAGGCGGTTAGATAGTCACGATCCGCTTGAATGAACTGGGTGTAATGTGCCTCTACCAATACATCAAGCAATCGATGCAGCCAGTAAGCCGAATCAGCATCGATATCAAAGGCTTTCGGTGTTTTGGAATAGCTCGGGTCGGTGTCATTCGCGTTGCAATAAAACGGGACATACGGGCTAAATGAAGGCATGCCGATTGCCAGCCACATAATGGCTTCCAAACCTTCCTGAACATCACTGCGCAACTGCAGGATGTGGGAATTCTGGGTTCGGTTTAAACCAATCGGCCGATAACGGAAGCGGTCGGCATCATCACCGTGGCCATAAGGATCAAAAGGTGTTTCGTTATAGTGGCTGCCAAGAATCTGGGCAATATCTTCGCGGGTGATGAGATGATCGGTCCGCATGATAAAAGGCAGTTCCGCTGATTCCGGATCGGCTTCAATTTCCGGATTAAGAAGCTTGTGACCGTACCAAACGCGTGGGGTGTTGTAATGGCGGTCTTTTTCATTCATCGTGCCGAAAATGTGGCGGAAATTCCAGCCTTCTTTGTCGGTGTTGAGGTGATGGGTTTCGACAAATTCCTGAATGCCTTCGCTCCAAGCAAAATTGTCGGTGTCGTCAAAATCGACTTGTTGAATCGCAACCTGATTGGCCGCAATCGCATACGCATCATCAGGGATACGTTGGGCAACCCAATGATGGCCGGTGACGATTTCCATGTACCAAACGCTATCTTTGTCGGAAAAGAGCACCGAGTTACCGGCTGGCGAACCATATTGTTTGATGAGTTGGCCAAGGTATTCAACGCCATGACGAGCCGATTCAATGAAAGGCAGTACCATATTAACGATCAAGTCTTCATCCAGACCGTCTTTGACAAGCGGATCAAAACCTAATGCCCGTTCATTGCCATAAGTGCTTTCCGTTGCCGACATTGCAACGTTACGTTCATTAATGCCGCTTTCTTCGTAGTCGCCAAGTTTATCGTTTTCAACGTTTGGAACCGCGTTGTAGCGATAACCATTTTCAGGCAAATCCGCCTCGAAGCCATTCAGCGGTGACTTGACGTGCAAGGATTTCTCGCCTTTCCATCCGGCGTGCATATAGAACCGTTGCGGCGTCAGGGGGCTAAACGTGTCATCGTTACGAGCGATCATCGTTGAACCGTCAATACTGGCCTTTTTACCAACCAGAATCGAAGTACATGCAGATTCAAATTTCATTCTTGCGCCTCACTTCTTAAGTATTGGTAATAGTTTACGCCAGAATTAACTTTTTTGCACCTTCATCAAAAAAGTCGTTGACAAGTGCGCGATTTTTTTTTAAGATATTACTCGTTGTTAAGTTACTGGGTAGTAGCGAAGTGGTAACGCAGTGGACTCTGAATCCATAATCATAGGTTCGATCCCTATCTACCCAAGCAGTCAACAGTGACCGCGATTCACAAGCGCTTATGAAGCCTTGTGGGTCGCGGTTTTTTGTTGTCCTCAAAATTACGGGTATTTCTAAAAGAGAATCAAAATATTACCGTTCATATCACCACAAGAATATTGTGAAGGCTATCAAAGTTGGGTTTCTGTCTATGGTAAACTTAAGCATGCCCTATGCAAACGATAGACCTTGTGGGGGTAAAACTGTAGTTATAAACTTACAACTCGTTAAAGATCTGAAAAATACAATGAGACTTGCAATGAAAATAATTCTTTCTGGTTTTGAAATGAACAATCGTCTTGGTGATGGGTCGTTAACGAGGAGGCGATTGTTTTGACCTAGTCTTCGGATTGTTAAAGATCAGTCGTGCTAGTTTAGCAAATCTTTCTGACTGAGTTTAATCCTGATTGTGATATTGATAGATGAGAAATTTTCAGGTGCTCGTTCCTTTCTGAGTCGACCGCAGAAGCTTTAAGTCGCTATGTGGCGACCATAAAGAAGATGTTCATTCCAATCAGAGAACAAGAAAATTGCAACTGCTGATATTTAGATCGGGGGTATTGAAGTATGGCTGAAAATAAGGAAAAAGAATATATGGTTTCTGATGAGAGTATGGCTCGTCCACTTACGGATGAGCAGAAAGCCCACATGAGGGAAATTGAAAGTCAGCCTGGTTTCAAGAAAAAGCGTGATGATTTATTGAAACGGGTTCAGAAAAAATTTGGCACTAATAAATTAAATTAAACCACCTCGAGTCACGACACAAATAAGCAACAGGTGTTGTTTCTCCCAAATAGTTTATTGGTAAACTTACCATCAATATTGTGAATTATTTTGGTTACGGAATGGGTGTCAAGATATCGCCAACGTGTAGCTTGCCAGTCATGAGAAATGACAATGGCGTATTTGGCGGTACCATAGGCAGTCCTATAACCCTTGTTTTTGTCTGGTTATTGACTAAAAAATAATCGTCAATTCGAACCGTTTTATCTGGCTTAAATTCAACGACAGAGTTTCCATGCACATAAAAGGCATTCTTTACTTGTGGCATGGCGCGCCCTCCTTTGCGTGTGTGCCTTTGTTGCACGAATATCTTAATTTGATTCTAGCGACAATTAAACACAAATACGGTAGCTTAGGTTGTTAAAAGCGTCAGGCTAAGCGGGCATCTATATTAGATGCTAGTTTACAGATCTGTCTCAATTTTGGGCGTCACGAAAAACCTCACAAACGCTTCACCCAAGCTAAAAACCCAGCATAAGCAAAGCACCCGCACGCATAGATCAAGAAAGCAGCGATAATGAACGCCAACCACGGCCAGGTTAAAAAGGCGCGGGCGATGAATAAGAAGAAAGCCATCAATACCGCACGTAATCCGCGGGTTAAGACGGCTTTGACAGTGCTATTCAAAAGAGACCTCAATGAGTAACTGCTTGGCCTTGGTCAAATGGCTGGTCGTGAGCCACATCTGATCAGACGAAGGTGCTTCAACATCTTCACCTAAATCAGGCAACAAGCTCAGCAACCAAGCGCTAATGTCAGGATTGTCAAAAGAAAAGTGTTCTGGTAATCGAATAACCCGCAATCGATTCGGTGGGAAGAAAACTTGCTGTTGCGGGAAGATGACTTGGTCGTCAAGCAAAATACTAGCAACATTTTGATACGGTACCTGACGAACCTGATAACTTTGCGGATGGTCATGCGCATATGCCAGAATCATAATGGCTGCGTCAATCACAAAAAGACCTCCATTCAAATCAAAATTATTTACGAAATTCATGATAACATAATAGAGAGCGTGAGCGGGCCCGGTTAGAAGTCGGAGTGTAAGTGGCCTCAGCCGTGATGGCCGGTCTTTGGCCATTGCGGCTGAGGTCCTTACACGCAGACTTCTGGGCCAGCGAACGCGTTTAGAAGAGAGCGTGAGCGGGCCCGGTTAGAAGTCGGAGTGTAAGTGGCCTCAGCCGTGATGGCCGGTCTTTGACCATTGCGACAAAGGTCCTTACACGTAGATTCCTGCGCCGAGGAACGCGTTTAGGAAAAGAGCGGTAACCGCCGCGTCCAAGGCTCTTACACGCGTCCCAGTGACCAAGTCATAAGTTTACGCTAAGTTGATAAGTCCACCAGCACAGATATATAGGAGCGGTTAAAAGCATGACAAAACGATTGTATTTAGTCAGACATGGTGAGACGCCGATGAATGTTGCTCGTCAGCTGCAGGGGATTACCGACGCAAACTTGACGGCAAAAGGGCGTGATGCGGCAGATCGGTTGGGTGAATTGTTGCGGCCGATACCATTTGTCAAGGCTTTTTCAAGCGATCGCGAACGGGCGATTGAAACGGCTAGGCGAATTATTGCGGGTCATCAACCGCAACCGGCGTTAATCAAGTTATCGGCTTTACGTGAATATTATTTTGGCGGACTGGAAGGCGATCCTGGCAATGCTGTGATGACACGGACAATTCGCCGCTATGGCTTGACGGCATCATGGCGCGCGTGGGTGGGTTCACAGCGTTTTGCCGGGTTGATCCGATCCATTCGCAATGCCGATCCGACCCATCAGGCTGAAGACTTGCCGGATCTGCTAGCGCGAGTTCGCCAAGCGTTTGCGCAGATTGACACTCAGAGTCCTGATAACAGTGACATTTTGGTGGTGTCGCATGGCTTATTATTGAGTGCCTTAATCTATCAGTTGGCACCGGAACAGTTACCGCTGGGGTTGTTAAAAAATACCAGCGTGACACGAGTAGATGTGACTGACAAAGGGATGCGCCTGCGTGGAGTCAATTTGATTCGCGAATCAGACATCTTGGCGTTGCGCCATGATGAGCCTCAAAAGGACGATCATCAGAATGAACCTCAAAGTATTGACCAAGGTAAAGAGTAATCAATGTTAGAAGAGTTTCGTTAGTTAGAGAAACTATTGAAACCAACCTCAAAAACAGTTGCAAGCGGTAAATTCGGACCTTTGACTGAATTTACCGTTTTTGAGTTAGTGTAGAATTTCTATCGGTAAGGCGATAGGCCCAAGTAATAAAGCTATAAGGAGAAATTTAAAAAGAGGCCCGCTTCTCTAATTGAGTTACCAACAAGAGTAGAGGAACAATTGACCTTCATGGAACAAGTACTATCAGGAATCATGCCAAAGTTAACGGGAAAATCATCTCTATAGGTCCAAGAAAAAGTTGATACTTCCATTTTTTGATTGCATTTTGTGGCATGGGCGTCTATAATGACACCTTGTCATATGACGGGATGTCATAATGAAACACTTTCCAAATTGACGAATAGATGAAGACTAGGAAGGAGGTCGCCATGCCGAAAGCAACTTTTTTTCGATTGCCAAAAGCTAAGCAACAGCGATTAATGGATGCGGCTTATCAAGAGTTTGCGCGGGCACCATTTAATGAAGCCAGCATTAGTAATATTATTAAGCAGGCCGGTATTCCGCGTGGCAGCTATTATCAGTATTTCGATGATAAGGCGGATCTTTATTTTTATTTGCTGGAAAATGTCCGACAGCGGACGGTGGCATTCTTACAACAAGTGATGACCAAACATCATGGCGATTTGTTTGCGGCGATGTCAGAATTTTTTGACAAAGTGATCACAGCGCTCACTCATGGCCCACATGCTGCATTGTATCGGAATGTTTTTTTGCACATGGATATTCGGAGTGCCACCAAAATGGCAAAGTCGGATGTGCCATTTTCCAAGCCACCGCATGGGCATGGTGAAATTCATGCGTTTTTGTTAACCAGCATTGATCGCAGTCGCCTCCGGATTCAAACGGATGATGAGATTAGTTTGCTGATTCGCCAGATTGTCGGCATGTTCATGCAGACAATCGGTTATTACTATTCGCACCAGGCTGAAGGTAAGCCGATTACGGTCGCCGAATTAAAACGGCGTAGTCATCAGCTCCTTGACTGGTTGCAATTTGGTGTTGCCAGTGATCGTCAGCAGCGTTAGCAACGCATCACACTGGACTATACGCGGGGTCCAAAGCAACTGTTAGGAGGAAATTATGCTTAAGCTTGCAAAAAAGCGAATGTCAGGACTGGCCGTCATTGGCGCCATATTATTTATGATTGTTCAGGTCATGAGTAATCTGTACTTGCCGAATTTAACGGCCGATATTGTTAATAACGGGGTTGCCAAAGGTGATATTGACTATATTTGGGCAACCGGGATGAAAATGATTCTTTTTGCCTTGCTCAGTATTCTGGCGAGCGTAGGGAATGTCTTTCTTGCATCGCGCACATCACAAAAGTTAGGGCAAAAATTACGGTCAGATGTTTATCGTAAGGTCATCAACTATTCGCATGACGAAATGGACAAAGTCGGGACCAGTTCGCTGATCACCCGAACGACCAACGATGTCACGCAGATTCAAAATGTTTGGATGATGATTTTGCGCATGATGATCATGGCACCGATCATGTTGATCGGCGCAAGTTTTCTGGCATATCAAAAGAGTCATACATTGACGATGGTGTTTTTGATTAGCTTGCCATTATTGGCCCTTTTTCTAGTCATCATTATGTATTTTGCTGTTCCGCTGTTTAAGGCGATGCAAAAAAAGACTGATAATATTAATCTGGTTTTCCGTGAAGGCTTAACCGGTGTGCGGGTCATTCGGGCGTTTCGGCAAGATGATTTTGAACAGAATCGGTTCGAAGGGGTCAATCAGGATTACACCCAAAATGCGGTCAAGGTCTTCTCAATTATTGCCGCTGTTTTCCCGGTCATGACCTTGATTATGAGTGGTACCAATATCGGTATCACTTGGTGGGGCGGCCATTTAATTGCCCAACAAGCGCTTGAAACCGGGAACTTGATCGCGTTTATGACTTACGCGATGCAGATTCTGATGAGTTTCATGATGCTTTCCATGATCTTCGTGTTCATTCCGCGTGCCCAGGCATCAGCGGCACGTTTGAATGATGTTCTGGCACAACAAAGTCGGATCACCACACCAGAAGCGCCTAAAGCATTAGATACCGCTCATCCGGCATTGGCATTTGACCATGTTCAGTTCCGTTATCACCATGCCGAAGAACCGGCCTTGCGCGACATTGATGTTCAGGTAAAAGGCGGACAGACCTTAGCCATCATTGGTGGTACCGGGAGTGGTAAAACGACGATGGTCAACCTCATTCCGCGCTTTTATGACGTGGAAAAAGGGGCCGTACGCGTCGACGGTGAAGACGTTAAAGCAGTTGATTTGAAAAAACTGCATGAAGCTGTTGCGTTTGTACCGCAAAAAGCGAACCTCTTCACCGGAAGTGTTCGCGATAACATGAAATATGGGAATGAAAACGCGACTGATGATGACATCTGGCATGCCTTAGAGATTGCCCAGGCCCGCGATTTTATTGAAGCTAACCCAGAAGGCCTTGATTATCAGGTTGAACAAGGCGGCGGTAATTTCTCTGGTGGACAACGGCAGCGACTCGCCATCGCCCGCGCATTGGTAAAAGACGCCTCGATTTATGTTTTTGATGACTCGTTTTCAGCGTTGGATTTCAAAACCGATGCGAATCTGCGTGCAGCTTTGAAAGCTGATGCCAAGATTCAGACCAAAGTGGTTGTGATTGTTGGCCAGCGGGTTTCGACAGTTGCAGATGCTGATACGATTGTCGTGCTAGACGAAGGTAAGATGGTTGGTAAAGGTACGCATGCCGAGTTGAAAGCCAACAATCCAACGTATCAGGAGATTATCAAGTCACAGATTCGGGAAGGAGACGAGCAATAATGGCAGACAATCACAAAGCCCAAACGACCAAGCAGCCATCTGGCCCACGGATGGGTCCTGGCCGTGGTGGTCTCGTTGAAAAACCGAAGAACTTCTGGGGCACAACAGCGCGGTTATTTGGTTACATGCGCAACCGTCTGATTGGTATTATTGCGGTGCTAGTCTTGGCCATTGCTTCGACCGTCTTTCAAATTCGCACACCAAAAATCTTGGGGGAAGCTACAACCGAGATTTTTAAAGGGGTTATGAAAGGCCAAGCGGAGCAAAAGGCCGGTATCGCTGTTGGCAACTATCCGATTGATTTCGATAAGATCAAACAGATTATTTTAATCGTCTTGGTTCTGTATTTGGGTAGTGCACTGTTTAGTTTCTTGCAGCAGTTCATCATGACTCGGATCTCGCAGAATACGGTTTACCAGTTGCGTAAAGATCTCAAGCACAAGATGAAGACTGTGCCGATCAAGTATTATGACACGCATAGTAATGGCGATATTATGTCACGGGCGATTAACGATATGGATAACATCGCCTCGACACTGCAACAAAGTCTGACGCAGATGGTGACCAGTGCAGTTATGTTCGTGGGGACCATTTGGATGATGCTTACGATTTCCTGGAAGTTAACGCTGATTGCGCTGGTAACGATTCCGCTGGGCTTAATTGTTGTCGGGATTGTCGCGCCAAAATCGCAACGGTTCTTTGCCGCCCAGCAAAAAGCTTTAGGTCTCTTGAATAATCAAGTTGAAGAAACTTATGGCGGTCAGGTGATCATCAAGAGCTTTAATCGTGAAGATGATGAAGTTGAGGCATTTGAAGGCCAGAACCAGGCATTTTATGATGCAGCGTGGAAAGCGCAGTTTGTTTCCGGGATCATCATGCCGCTTATGATTTTCCTAAACAACATTGGTTACGTGTTTGTTGCGATTATGGGTGGCATTGAAGTTTCCAATGGCACGATCACCCTTGGGAATGTTCAGGCGTTCCTCCAGTATATGCAGCAATTTTCCCAGCCGATTTCCCAGCTTGCTAACCTAGCCAATACGATTCAATCCACTATTGCCAGTGCCGAGCGGATCTTTGCGGTGTTGGACGAAGAAGATATGCAGGATGAGCCGTCTGGTGTGCCGGCAGTGGCCAATGATCCTAACAAACTGGTAATGGATCATGTTCAGTTTGGTTATACCTCGGATGCCTTGTTGCTCAAGGACTATAACCTGCAAGTCAAACCGGGTGAGATGGTCGCGATTGTCGGGCCGACCGGTGCAGGGAAAACAACGATCATCAACCTGCTAGAGCGTTTTTATGATATTAGCGGCGGATCGATTCGCTTGAATGGTACCGATACCCGCGATATGAAGCGAGAAGATGTTCGCGCGCATTTTGCGATGGTGCTTCAGGATACTTGGCTGTTTACCGGCACGATTTGGGATAACTTGAAATATGGCCGGGAAGACGCAACTGACGACGAAGTATTAGCCGCAGCCAAAGCAGCCCATGTTGACAACTTTGTGCGGCAGTTACCGGATGGCTACAACACGATTCTGAACGAAGAAGCCTCGAATATTTCGCAAGGTCAGCGACAGTTGTTGACGATCGCTCGAGCCTTCGTGGCAGATCCGGAAATTCTTATTCTGGACGAGGCCACCAGCTCGGTCGATACGCGGACGGAAATTCATATTCAGCATGCTATGAACCGTTTGCTGACTGATCGTACGAGCTTCGTAGTCGCCCACCGGCTGTCAACGATTCGTGATGCCGACAAGATTATCGTGATGAATCACGGCTCCATTGTTGAAACCGGGAATCATGACGAACTAATGGCTAAAAACGGTTTTTATGCTGATTTGTATAACAGCCAGTTCAGTGGCAATGTCGCGATTTAAGACAGTTTGCAATGATGCTGAGGCTTAGAAAAATAGTGCGTTGCAGGGAAAATGTTTTTATCCTGTGACATGAAAAAAGGGTCCCGAAGACAAGATCGTTCTTGTCTTCGGGACCCTTTTAGCGTTATCGCCGCTTGTGCCGCATAAACGTTGCGTAGTGTAGCAGACAAGCAAGTAAGACGAAAAAGATGATCACAAAGCTGACATAGCGCCACCAGAAGTTGGTTGCCACACCTGGTATGAGTTGCTGGATACCCATGGTTGCCAAAGCCATTACCGCGATCATGCCGAACAACAATAAGTAACGTTTCAAAGTTTCATCATCCTTCTTTTTAAAAGTGGCCAATTTTGCCCCGAGTGCATGTGCCTGATTGACTTTGGCGTCTGGTAAGGCCGTCATGCCCCATGTGTGTGGGAGTACCAGTTCCGTAATTTTATGTAAACCGGCGGCAGTCATGGCTTTGTCGATGGTAACAAGGGTTGCATCGGTCTGGTGCGTAAAGGTATTGTCCAGACCGGTGGCAAAACAACTGGTGACGCTAACGTAATGTTTATCTTTAAACTTTCCCGGGAGTGTATCGCCGTGATGCGTCATCCGAGTGATGCGATGGCGTAAACAATCGAGTAACTGCTTAAACTGTCCAGCCACGGTTCCAAAGTAGGTGGGTGTTCCAAGAATCCACACATCAGCCGCTTGCAACTTTTCCTCGAGTTCGTCTAGCACGGGGTTGGTCTGACCGGGGCGATCAGGTCGCAGTTGGTACTGATTCAAGTCAATAAACTCGGTTGTCGCCGGCGCCGTAACACCAGCAAGAATTGTTTTAACTAGGCTAGCCGTCAACCCATCAGGATCCTGCCCGCCGTAAATACCTAAAATTTTCATTTGAAAGCCTCACAAATCAAAATAAACGACATAAGTAACAACCTGCCAAAAATAACAATTTTTGCAAGTATTACTTCCTCTTAACTTTAAAAAAGATTAAGGGTTTTTGCAAACTAATCCTTGTGTTCATGCGGATCAAGCTTTTTATTGGCAAAAAAGATGAAGACTCATTATGCTGTTGGCAGCAACAAAAGGTTAAAGGCGTTAGGATCTCATGGATGAATGAGAAGGAGAGGGTCAACATGGCAGGAATTCCATTGCCGGAAGAAACACGCGTGGATTTTATTGCGCTTAAAGTGGCTGACTTGGCCAAGGTGAGTCGCTGGTATCAAGACGTTGCGCGGTTGGATTTATTGCGGCAAAACGGCAGTACGGTTTATCTGGGCACGCGGTTAAATCAGCAGGTGTTAGTCGTGTTGCATGAGATTAGCGGATTAACCCCTCAAGAAGCGGTCACCGGACTGGATTATTTTGCCATTTTATTACCGAATCCGGGGGCTTTAGGGGCGGCGTATCGCATTGTTAAGCAGGATCAGGCAGTGACCAAGGCATTTCAGACAAATTATCGGCAAGGCTTTTTGGCGCATGATCCGGAAGGTAATGGCGTGGCCTTTACAATTGATCGTGCAATTGAACAGTATCAAGAGGAGCGTCAATACAATTGGGATGATGAAGTGGAACAGGCGCTTGATCCCGAAGAAATTGGCAAGCATGCGGTGCGCGATTATGACCGCCTGCCATCAGGGACGGCGATTGGCTACGTTCAGTTTCGAGTAGCTGATTTACAAACGACCAGTCATTATTTGGCGCAAGGACTTGGGTTTCGCGAAAAGGCAACACAGGTAAAAGATGAGATCTTTCTTGCTGCAGGCGACTATCGCCATCACATTGGGATTAATTTACGCCGGGATCCCAAATTATTGTTACCGACGCCTGATATGTATGGATTGGACTATGTGAGCTTTATTTTGCCTGACAAAATGACGATGGCCAACATTTTGATGAACCTTGATGCAGCTGGCTTAACGGATTACGATTATCACCATGAGAACCAGTTTTTGATGATCGCTGGGCCGAATCGACTGACGCTATGGTTTCGAGTGGCGTAACCGATCTGGCCTTGGATTGGAAAGAAGGCCAGGATGGATTTTCAAGCAGTAACGACGGAGTTGCAAAAATGGGTAGCGGAGCAGATTGTGCCGGGTTTTAGTGTTGCATTGTTAACCGGTAAGCGGGTTCAAACCAAGGTGGCAGGTGAAGCGCAGTGGCTGCCGCATCCGGAACCGCTGCGGCCTAAGATGCTTTATGATCTTGCTTCGTTAACCAAGGTGGTCGGTACTACCACTGTCTTTTTGCAGGCGTGGGATCATGGGCTGGTTGCGCCGACAATGCCGTTAAAACAACTGTTGCCGGCGTTTCCACATGCGACCACGTTTCAGCAGGCCTTGACGCATACATCGGGACTTGAGGGGTACATTCCTCATCGCGATGCTTTACCTGCTCCAGCATTAAAACATGCGCTGCTGACTCAATTAGCGGTGACGGATGAAGTGAATCGCAAGGTGGTTTACCGAGATGTGAATTTGCTGCTGGTTGGTTGGGCACTTGAGGAAGTGTATCATCAACCGATTCAGAAACTAGTGACACGGCAGGTTTTGCGTCCACTGGATTTACCACGTGCCACTTTTCAACCTGAAACAGCCCAGTGTGTGCCAACTACTTATCAGCCACTTTCGGGATTACGGCGCGGGGTTGTGCATGATCCCAAGAGTGCCATTTTAGGGGCGCATAGTGGGGCAGCCGGCTTATTTGCCAGTTTGGATGATCTGATCATATTTACCCAGTATTTATTCGGACTTCGAATCGCCGCAGCTTGGCCGAAACATGCCCAAGACCTAACGCGTGACTGGACCGTTCATCATCTTGGGCGCAGTCTCGGCTGGGATCTCAAACATGACAATCAGGGCCGCTTATGGCTTTATCACACTGGCTATACCGGAACTTTTTGGTTGGTTCAACCGCAAAGTCAACTGGCACTGATTGTCTTGACGAATCGCGTCCATCCGCAGCCAAATCAGGAATTTCTGGGAAGACGCGATCAGTTGGTTCACCGGTTTTTGAATGATCAGCCGATATTAGTCCAGTAATGCGTACACAAAAACAGGGTCGAAATTCACGACCCTGTTTTTGTGTGTATGATAGCTTTAACCGTTTAAAAACCGCCTTTAATATAGCCACCATCACTGAGCTTTTTCCGTAGTTGCAGCATCGCCGTATACGTTGCGAGGACATAGAGTTGTTGCTGCGGCATTTCCTGAAGCGTTGTGAGCACGTCGCCGAGATCTGGTTTAATGGTAAGCTTGGTTTCTGGCACTCCGGCTACTTTCAGTCTTAGGGCAATATCTTGATAGCGCTCGCCGCCAACCAGGTAGTCGGCGGCTTTTTTGCTCGCAACGAATTCTTCAAAGTTACCGTCCCAAATCCAGCTCGTGTCAATACCATCCGCGTAATTGGCGTTCAATAGCATTGCAAACCCAAAAGGCTGCTTGGCGGTTTGAATCATGCTCAGAACCTGATTCAGGCCAACGGGATTTTTAACTAAAATCAATGTCAGCTTTTTGGCCCCGAGCTGAATGACTTCCTGACGTCCGAAGACTTTTTCATCGTAGGCAAACGCTTGGCTGATTTGTTCAGGGCTGACATCAAACGTTCGGCCAACTGCAAATGCGGCAAGGGCATTGTAGATGTTGTACATGCCGCCGATGTCAATGTGACAGGGTTGACCGTCAATGACAAACTCACTGCTTTGCGGCGTCATTTTGGTAACGGCATTAACTTGATAAGTCAACTCTGGTCGTTTGAAACCGCAATTAGGGCAAAAGAAGTTGCCTAGATTAGCGTAAGTCAAAGCGTGATAATGCAAAATGTGCTGGCAAACCGGGCAAAGAACGCCATCCGTATTCGGCGGGGCCTTGTGATCGCCTTCGTTGGTCAACGTAAAGCCGTAATAATAAATCGGATTGGGCAACTTCCGCGAACTGAAAATCGGCGCATCCCCATTAGCAAGCACGACAGCGGTGGGATCAAGCGTGATACCATCCAGAATCTTTTGGTAAGTTGTGTAAAACTCACCATAGCGGTCCATTTGGTCACGGAAAATATTGGTCAGCACAAACGCTTTAGGCTTCAACTGCGCGGCAACGGGAGCGACATTGGCTTCGTCGACTTCCAAAACAGCGATCCCGCGACCATGACCGCTTTTGGGCTGGGCTAAAAAAGCGGTCGTAATCCCTTGTAACATGTTGGAGCCGGTGGGATTGGTTAGGACTTCCTGATATTTTTGTTTGAGTACCTTGACGATCAAGCTAGTTGTGAGCGTTTTACCATTCGTACCGGTGACCACGATCACATCATAGTTATGGCCTAATGCTTGCAGAACATGGGGATCGAGGCGGTTAGCGAGTTTTCCGGGGAGACTCGATCCACCTTTGAAAAATGTGTGTAAGAACCAGTAGCTGCTGCGACCAATGGCAGTTGCCAGGCTGGCTTTTGCTGAAAATGCCACGGCGTTCTTCCTCTCAACTTAATGGGACTATTTTAGCATAACTTGAAATCAAACCGGCAGCCGGAGTGTTCTTTGCGAAAAAAATCCGTTATACTGTGAGACGTGAGATTTTAAATGGAGGCGGCATATGGCCCAGCTTTTCTTTCGTTATGGCGCAATGAACTCAGGAAAAAGTATTGAAATTCTGAAAGTTGCCCACAATTATGAAGAACAAAATAAGCGCGTGATTTTAATGACCAGCGCCGTGGATGATCGCGCCGGTGTTGGCATGATCGCCAGTCGCATTGGTCTTGAGCGGACTGCGATTCCGATTGCGCATGAAACGAATCTGTATGATGTCATTAAAACGACTGATCCGAAAGCGGCATGTGTTTTAATTGATGAGGCGCAGTTTTTGCAGAAGCATCATATTTTTGAAGCTGCGCGGGTGGTTGACGAGTTGCATATTCCAGTCATGGCGTTTGGCTTGAAGAACGATTTCCGCAATGAGCTGTTTGAAGGTTCAAAATATTTGTTGCTGTATGCGGATAAGATTGAAGAAATGAAGACGATTTGCTGGTTTTGCGCGAAAAAGGCGATTATGAATTTACGGATTCATGATGGTAAACCGGTGTACGAAGGCGAGCAGGTTTTGATTGGTGGCAATGAATCGTATTATCCGGTTTGCCGGCATCATTATTTTCACCCGCCGTTGGATAAGATTGATCAGGATGAGGAATAGGTGCTTGGTCGGTGCGGTTTGGCTGGTTCGCGCTCTATCATAACGCGCTCACCGGCGCAATGACCGGAGTGTAAGGACCTTGGTCGCAATGGTCAAAGTGCGACCATCACGCCCAAGGCCACTTACACTCCGGTCATTAAGCGCGCCGGTTCGCGCTCAGGAGGATTTTATGGATAAGATTTTTGAACAGTTGGACGGGCTTTTGGTTCGTTATGAGGAACTAGAAGAGTTGATGTCGGATCCTGAGGTTATCAGTGATACGAAACGTTACTTGGCTTTGTCCAAAGAAGAAGGCGGCATGCGAGATGTTGTGGCTGCCTATAAGAAATATAAACAGGTGCTTTCTGATATTAAAGAAAGCGAAGAAGTGCTTCGTGAGAGTAAAGACGAAGACATGGAAGCGCTGGCTAAGGAAGATCTGGAGGACTTGCAGAAGCAAAAGGCCGATCTTGAAGAGAAGATTAAGGTGCTGATGCTGCCTAAGGACCCGAATGACGATAAGAACATTATTATGGAAATTCGCGGGGCTGCCGGTGGTGACGAAGCGAGTCTTTTTGCTGGCGACTTGTTGAATATGTACATGCACTATGCGGAACGGCAAGGCTGGAAGGCGGAGATTGTTGATTCAACCCCTACTGAAGTCGGCGGTTATAAAGAAGTCGTCGTGATGATTACCGGTGACAACGTATACTCCAAGCTTAAGTACGAAAACGGTGCCCACCGCGTGCAACGGGTTCCAGTAACCGAAAGTGCCGGCCGGGTGCATACCAGTACCGCAACTGTTGGTGTCATGCCGGAATATGACGAGGTTGATTTGAAGATTGACCCTAAAGATATTCGGACGGATGTTTACCGTTCTTCCGGTGCCGGTGGTCAGCATGTCAACAAGACCAGTTCAGCGGTCCGGATGACCCATATTCCAACCGGGATTGTTGTTTCCATGCAAGACGAGCGTAGTCAGCAGGAAAATCGTGCCCGCGCTATGCAGATTTTACGGTCACGGGTTTATGACTATTACGAAACCGAAAATCAGGAAAAATACGATCAAAATCGTAAGAATGCGATTGGAACCGGGGATCGTTCCGAACGCATTCGAACCTATAATTACCCACAAAATCGGGTGACCGATCACCGTATTGGCTTGACGCTTAATAAGCTAGACCGCATTATGAATGGCGAACTGGATGAAATTATTGATGCGCTGATTGTCCACGATCAGGCGCAGAAGATGGAATCGCTCAATGTCTAAAACATACGCTGAGGCGCTCAAGTGGGCGTCTTTGTTATTGACCAAGCAAAAAGTTGATCCTGACGGCGCCCGTTATGTTCTCATGACACGCGCTGACTGGACGCCGAGCCAACTGATTTTACATCGCCAAGATCCGATGCCGGATGCTGCCTGGCGTCAATTTCAGGCGGATGTTGCGCGATTGGCCCACTTTGAGCCGGCGCAATACATTACCGGTCAAGCGCCTTTTTTTGGCACGATGTTTGCTGTGACCCCAGCGGTTTTAATTCCCCGATTTGAAACCGAAGAACTTGTTGCGTGGGTTGCAGAGGAGCAAACGAATGCACAAACCGGCCTTGATATGGGGACAGGCAGTGGGGCGATTGGGTTAACCCTCGCTCGTCAGTTGCCACAAATTGACATGACGTTGAGTGACGTTTCTCCGTCTGCTTTGGCTGTCGCGAAGCAAAATGCCGCGGCACAGAAAGTGAACGTGCATTTTGTGACCAGTGATTTATTCAACCACGTGCCTGGACGCTTTGATTTTGTGGTGACCAATCTGCCTTACATTGCGCCTGAAGAAACCTCGGTGATGGATCAAAGTACGTTACGTTATGAACCCAAGTTGGCGCTGTTTGCTGATCATCATGGCTTGGCATTATTTGAACGGTTTGTCACTGAACTACCGCAACATCTGAACCCCCATGGCGCAGCGTATTTGGAGTTTGGTTATCATCAGGAACCGGCACTGCGGCAATTATTTGCCGAAAAGCTGCCGCAAGCTCAAGCAACTTTTCGCCGCGACATGGCCGGGCATCCGCGCATGGTCAAGCTTCAATTTTAGGTTGCCATTGTCAGAAGAAGACACGTCATCTTTCAGCTCAAGTCCGATGATGTGGTATTTTAATAAAAATGAACAGTCAATGGATATGGAGGCATCATTTTGGCAAAACGTTATCATGAATCAGATATTCCGGAAGCAGCAGCCGCTTTAAAACGTGGTGAGTTGGTCGCTTTTCCAACTGAAACGGTTTATGGGTTGGGAGCGGATGCGACTAATGTTACGGCGGTTAGTCAAGTTTATGCTGCTAAAGGGCGCCCATCGGATAATCCATTGATTGTGACAGTGGCAGACGCGGCAATGGTTAGTCAGTATGCCACGATTACCCCGGATGCGGCGAAACTCATGGACACCTTTTGGCCGGGGCCGCTGACGATTATTTTGAATATTTTGCCAGGGCGCTTGTCGATGAAGGTGACAGGTGGATTGCAAACCGCGGCATTTCGCAATCCGGATGACGCGTTAACCCGAAAGTTGATCGCAACCGCTGGCGTGCCGATTGTGGGACCGTCTGCCAATACATCGGGCAAGCCAAGTCCGACAACTGCCGATCACGTGTTGCACGATCTAGCCGATAAAATTGCTGGCGTCCTTGATGATGGGCCAACCCGAGTCGGAGTTGAATCAACCATTATTGATTTAACCGTGACCCCACCCGCTATTTTGCGACCGGGTGCAATTGGACCGCATGAATTGGAACCGTTGCTTGGACCGGTCGACTCGGCGGCGCATCACGTAGGCAAAAACGAAGCACCGAAAGCGCCGGGGATGAAATACAAACATTACGCACCAGCAGCGCAAGTCGTTGTAGTGGATACGATTGATCAATTTGATGATGCAGTGGCGTGGGCTAAAAAGACGGGCCAAACTTTTGGACTTTTGGCGACGGATCCGATTCTTGCCCATTTTCCCGATGTGCCTAGTTACTCGTTGGGTCAAGATATTACCAGTGCTACACATGCCTTATTTGCCGGGTTGCGCTGGTTTGACTTACATCCGGACGTGACACTCGTGCTGGCCCAAGCCTTTAGCCATAGCGAATTAAGTGCCGCTTATATGAATCGACTGCTTAAATCGGCTGGGAACATGCACTATCAACCGAATATGCCAACGGATCGGTTTTGATTTGCTATAATATAGCCAACTGACAGTAACAAGTCGGTTGGCTATTTTTGTGAGCGCGAGCCAGCCCGGTTAGAAACCGGAGTGTAAGTGGCCTTGGCGTGATGGTCGGGCTTTGACCATTGCGCCAAGGTCCTTACACGCAGGTTTCTGGGCTGGGGAGCGCGTTATGAGTGAGCGTGAACCGGCGCGGTTAGGGATCGGAGTGTAAGCGGCCTCAGGCGTGATGGCCGGGTTTTGGTCATTGCGCCTGAGGTCCTTACACGCAGATCCCTGCGCCAGTGAACGCGTTATGATTAAGCGCAAAGTGTTGGGGAAATCTAGTCAACGTGCTTTGGCATTTGCTAGTGTGCACGGGTTAAACGGCGATCATCTATCGATAGGTGGATGAATCGATTTTAAAAGGAGAGTGGTAGGCATGGATTTAATGGCGCATGATCCAGAAGTTTTCCGCGCAATTCACGAAGAAGAAGCGCGTCAGGAACATAATATCGAACTAATCGCTTCGGAAAATATTGTTTCACCGGCAGTGCGGGCGGCACAAGGGTCGGTGTTGACGAATAAGTATTCTGAAGGCTATCCCGGTCATCGTTATTACGGTGGCAATCAATACATAGACGTGGTTGAAAATCTTGCTATTGAGCGGGCGAAGAAGCTTTTTGGTGCTGAATTTGCCAATGTTCAGCCGCATTCTGGTTCGCAGGCAAACATGGCGGCATATCGGGCGTTTCTTGAAGACGGCGATAAGGTTTTGGCCATGGACTTGACGGATGGCGGGCATCTCACCCATGGCAGTCCAGTCAGTTTTAGTGGTCAGGAATATCATTTCTACCATTATGGTTTGGACCCGAAAACAGAGCGCCTCGACTATGCCAAAATTCGCGAGCAGGCAGAACAAGTCAAGCCGCGTTTGATTGTGGCTGGTGCGTCCGCTTACAGTCGGGAAATTGATTTTAAAAAATTCCGCGAAATTGCTGATCATGTCGGTGCCTTTTTAATGGTTGATATGGCGCACATTGCGGGCTTGGTTGCGGCGGGATTGCACATGAATCCGGTGCCGTATTCAGATGTGGTCACGACCACAACGCATAAGACCTTGCGGGGACCGCGTGGGGGCATGATTTTGGCTAAGGCGGAGTATGGCAAAGCAATTAATTCAGCCTTGTTCCCCGGCATTCAAGGCGGACCACTGGATCATGTAGTGGCAGCTAAGGCGGTGGCATTAGGCGAAGCGTTGCAGCCGGCGTTTAAGACTTACGCGCAGCAGATTATTGACAACATGCATGCGATGGTGGCAGGTTTCAAGGAGGATGAACACTTACGCTTGATTTCCGGCGGGTCTGACAATCACATGGTCTTAGTCGATGTCACCGGTTACGGGGTCAATGGACGCCAGGTTCAGGACTTGCTGGATGAAGTCGATATCACCACGAACAAGAATCAAATTCCCGGCGAGCAAAATGGTCCGTTTAAAACCAGCGGCATTCGGGTCGGGACAGCTGCGATTACGACGCGTGGATTTACGCCAGAAGAAAGCAAACGCGTGGCAGAACTCATCAGCATGGCCATTGCGCATCGCGACGAACAACCGGTTTTGGATCAAATTCGGCAAGAAGTTCTTGCACTGACTGCCCGTCATCCCTTATCATAGATAGGGTTTGCAAACAAATGGTTCTCACAGGAGGCGCTTCATGGGTAAATTTACAGTTTTAAATCACCCGTTGATTCAGCACAAGCTTACGTTAATTCGCGACAAGCATGCTGGCACCAAGGAATTTCGCGAAATCGCTAATGAAATCGCGGAATTAATGGTGTATGAAATTACGCGGGATCTGCCGCTTGAAAGTATCGAAATCGAAACGCCGATGGGCAAAACGGTTCAAAAACAGCTTGCTGGCAAGAAGCTTGCTGTGATTCCGATTCTTCGGGCCGGGCTAGGGATGGTTGATGGCGTCTTGCGGCTAATTCCTGCTGCAAAAGTTGGCCATATCGGTATGTATCGTGACGAAAAGACGCTAAAGCCGCACGAGTATTTTGTTAAGATGCCGCCGGATATTGACCAGCGTGATCTGATCATTGTTGATCCGATGCTGGCAACTGGGGGCTCGGCTAACATGGCCATTGAAGCGCTCAAAAAGCGTGGCGCTACTTCTATGCGGTTGGTAGTGCTGGTGGCGGCACCGGAAGGCGTTAAAGCAGTTCAGGCGGCTAACCCGGATGTTGATATTTATGCCGCTGCACTTGATGATCATTTAAATGAGAACGGTTATATTGTTCCTGGTCTCGGTGACGCCGGCGACAGACTTTTTGGGACAAAATAACATGATTTGGCATGTGGCCGTACACATGCCTTTTTCATTTTTAGTTAAAATAATTTTTATGGTGCGTCAAGGCAGGGAGAATCTGTTGTCTGATGTGAAAACATGAGTGAAAAAGCCTCTATGGCGGCAAAAGTTTCTGCTTTTCTGGCTTTGTCTTTTCATCGAAATGGTGTTAGAGTAATGATTGTGTTTCAAGGGTATACCCTAGTATCAACGATTATCGAAGTCTCCGTAATCTTGCATCATCGGTTTGATGATACATACGATATGACGCCGCTTCAGTAAGGAGGTGAATTCTGTGAACGAACAATATCCCTCGATCAAGCTTTTCGGCTTAAATTTCAACCTGACCAATGACATTGGCGTATTGGTTTCGGCGATCTTGGTATTCTTACTGGTGTTTTGGCTGTCACGCAATTTGCAGATGCGGCCTGGCGCAAAGCAAAACATCTTGGAATGGATTATGAATTTTACGAACGGCATTGTGAAGGGTGCAATTCCCGGTTTACAACGGTACACTTTTAACCTGTTTGCATTTACGCTGTTCTTGTTCATTTTCATTAGTAATCAGATTGGGTTGTTCCTTGAGCTTGATATTGGCAAAGACACCTGGTTTCGTTCGCCAACAGCATCGCCTGTCATTACCATGACATTGGCCATGACAGTATTGGTTATTTCACATTATTTTGGGATTGTTTTTAAGGGTTTCAAGGGATATCTCAAGGGATATGTGTCACCGATCGGAATCCTGCTTCCAATCAACCTATTGGAAGAGTTTACGAACTTTATTACACTTTCCTTACGGTTGTATGGGAATATTTTCGCCGGTGAAGTTTTAGTTTTACTCATTAGGCAGCTTGCTTTTTCGGGCGGAGCGTTTAGTTTTGTTTCAGGGTTCTTGCTTGAGATCGTTTGGCAAGGCTTCTCAGTCTTCATTGGTAGTATTCAAGCGTACGTTTTCGTCACGCTTGGTATGGTTTATACGTCACACAAAGTTGTGTCCGAGTAATTAATTTAGGAGGAAATTTCATATGCAATTCATCGCTGCATCAATCGCCGCTGGCATCGCTGCTCTAGGTGCTTCAATCGGTAATGGGATGGTTATCAGCAAGACACTTGAAGGTATGGCGCGTCAGCCAGAAATGGCCGGGACCTTGCGTGGTACGATGTTCATCGGTGTTGGCTTGATCGAAGCTGTTCCGATTATTTCTGTTGTTATTGCCTTCATGTTGATGCTTCGTTAATTTTGAGTCATCAATAAAGAAGGGAGTGGCAAAAGATGAGTTTAGGTGACACACTCTTCACACTCGTCACATTTTTGGTCCTGATGATCGCGGTCGGGAAAGTTGCTTGGAAGCCCGTCTCAAAGATGATGGCGGAGCGCCAACAAAAAATTTCCGGCGACTTAGATTATGCTGAAAAGTCCCGCAAAGATGCCGAGGCATTAGCGGCTAAGCGTCGAGAAGCACTGCAACACTCCCAAGCCGATGCTGTTAAGATTGTCAATCAAGCTAAAGAAAATGGTGAAAAGCAACGCCAATCATTGGTTGACGCTGCTAACACCGAAGTCGCTATGTTAAAGAAAAATGCGCAAGCTGACATTGACCAAGCGCGCAAAGATGCACTGGCCAGTGCCAAAAATGATGTGGCAGATTTAAGTTTAACCATTGCCCAGAAGCTGATTGGCAAGGAGCTTAATGCAGACGATCAAAAAGACTTGATCGACGACTATATCAAACGGTTAGGTGATGCAAATGGCAGTCACTAATCAAATGGTTGCACCGCGTTATGCTAAAGCGTTGTTAGAAGCGGCGCATGACCAAAATCAGGTGGAGACGGTTCATGAAGAGTTACAGGCGTTAGCGTCTGTATTCAAAGAAAATCCAACAATCCTGACAATTTTTGACAATGCCCGAATTTCAGCCGCAGACAAAGCCAACTTGTTGACAACTTTGACCAAGGATGCAAGCCCACTTGTTGCTAACTTGTTAAAGTTGACCCAACAGTATGGCCGATTCGGTGCATTACCGGCAATTATCACGACGTTTAATCGCGCCTATGATGATGAAGCCGGCATTATTGCAGCAACTGTGACGACTGCAGTTGCTTTGTCAGCCGACCAAGCCGATGCTTTACGCAGTTCTATTGCTGCGCGTTTTGGCATGAAATCGACCCAGCTTAAGCAAATCGTTGATCCAAGTGTGATCGGCGGTGTTCGCATTCAAGCTCGCGGTTCGGTTATTGATGGTACGGTCAAGCACCGCTTTGAGAAGATGAAAGCGGCACTGCTGGCAGATTAGAGATAAGTAAAGAGGTGAACCGGATGAGCATCAAGACTGAGGAAATCAGTTCTCTGATCAAAAAACAACTTGAAGGATATCAAGATGATTTGGCGGCTGAAGAAGTTGGCACTGTAACCTACATTGGTGACGGGATTGCCCGCGCCACGGGGTTGGAAAATGCCATGGCCAACGAATTGCTCCAATTTAGTAATGGCTCATACGGGATGGCGTTAAACCTTGAAACGAATGATGTCGGGATCATCATCTTAGGTGACTTCGACGAGATTCGCGAAGGTGACCAGGTTAAACGAACCGGTCGTATTATGGAAGTTCCTGTTGGGGAAGCCATGATTGGTCGGGTTGTTAACTCCTTGGGTCAGCCAGTTGATGGCTTAGGTGCGATTAAGACGGATAAAACCCGCCCAATCGAATTTAAGGCACCGGGGGTTATGCAACGTCAATCCGTGTCAGAACCTTTGCAAACCGGACTAAAAGCGATTGATGCCTTGGTTCCGATCGGCCGTGGTCAGCGTGAGTTGATTATCGGTGATCGGAAGACCGGAAAAACATCAATTGCGATTGATACGATTTTGAATCAAAAAGATCAAAATATGATCTGTGTTTACGTTGCGATTGGGCAAAAGGACAGCACGGTTCGTGCCCAAGTTGAAACGTTGAAGAAATATGGCGCGATGGATTATACCATTGTGCTAACCGCTGGCCCATCCGAACCCGCACCAATGCTATACATTGCGCCTTATGCCGGTGCGGCGATGGGTGAGGAATTCATGTACAATGGCAAACACGTTTTGATCGTGTATGATGACCTAAGCAAGCAGGCAACTTCATATCGTGAGCTGTCCTTGCTGCTTCGTCGTCCGCCTGGTCGTGAAGCCTATCCTGGGGATATTTTCTATACGCACAGTCGTTTACTAGAACGGGCCGCAAAACTAAGCGACAAGCTTGGCGGTGGCTCCATGACGGCTTTGCCTGTGATTGAAACCCAGGCAGGCGATATTTCTGCTTATATTCCGACCAACGTTATTTCAATTACGGATGGTCAGATTTTCCTGCAAAGTGATTTGTTCTATGCGGGCACACGTCCAGCGATTGATGCTGGTGCGTCTGTTTCTCGTGTCGGCGGTGATGCTCAAGTCAAAGCGATGAAGAAGGTTGCTGGGACATTGCGGTTGGATCTGGCATCCTTCCGTGAACTTGAAGCCTTTACGCAGTTTGGCTCTGACTTGGATGCAGCTACACAGGCAAAACTGAATCGTGGCCGTCGAACAGTTGAAGTGTTGAAGCAGCCGGTACACAAGCCATTGCCAGTCGAAAAGCAAGTGCTGATTCTTTATGCCTTGACCCATGGCTTCCTTGATCCAATTCCAATTGAAGATATTGGCCGTTTCCAAGACGAAATGTTTGATTTCTTTGATAGCAATGCAGCTGATCTGCTGAAGCAAATTCGCGATACCGGTAATTTACCGGATACCGATAAGCTTGATGCGCAGATTAAGGAGTTTGCTGGCGGCTTCCAAACAAGCAAACAACTTGCTGCAGCTAAAGGTTAAGGAGGTGCCGCATGGCTGAGTCATTAATGGATATCAAGCGCAAGATCGCTTCGACCAAGAAAACCGGTCAGATCACGCAAGCCATGCAGATGGTTTCCGGCGCCAAATTGAGCCAGATCGAAAAGCGTGCCAAGAAGTATCAAATTTACTCTGACAAAGTGCGCCAGATTGTGACTCATTTAGCTGCGGGTCAACTTCTTGAACTAGCTACTGCTGCGAATGATGACACTGAGACAGATAAGAATCAGGTCATTTCCGTTGCCAGCTTGCTTCAGAAGCGACCTGTCAAAAAGACGGGCTATCTTGTGATCACAAGTGATCGCGGATTAGTCGGCAGTTATAACAGCACGGTATTAAAAGCCATGATGCAGATGATTAAAGATGACCACGAAAGCCCTGACGATTACGTCATGATGGCAATCGGTGGTGTCGGCGCTGACTTTTTTAAAGCCCGCGGTATGAATCTGGCTTATGAATATCGTGGCGTTTCCGATATCCCGACTTTTAATGAGGTACGGGAGATTGTGAAAACTGCTGTGACCATGTATGACAACGGTGTCTTTGACGAGCTATACGTTTGTTATAACCACCATGTCAACACATTAACCTCTGCTTTTCGGGCAGAGAAAATGTTGCCAATTAGTGATTTGGATGTCAGTGAAGTTGAAGATACCAATGTTGAGTATCTTGTCGAACCTGATCTTGATGCCGTCTTAGATGCGGTGTTACCGCAATATGCGGAAAGCTTGATCTTTGGTGCGATCATGGATGCGAAAACAGCGGAGCACGCGGCTTCGACAACTGCTATGCGTAGTGCTACTGATAATGCCAATGATCTGATTTCACATCTGTCGACTCAGTATAACCGAGCACGACAGGCTGCGATTACGACCGAGATTACCGAAATTGTCGGTGGTGCGGCAGCATTGGAATAATATTGCGTTTGTTGGCGCAGGGGGCTGTTTGTGAGGAGTTTGGTTGTAATGGCTGGAGTCGAGCCATCAAGTCTAGAGACACTTACATTCAGGACTCTAATGTGCCAGCTTATGCCCATAACGCGTTCACTAGCGCAGGGACCTGCATGTAAGGACCTTAGTCGCAATGACCAAAGCCCGGTCATCACTCCCAAGGCCGCTTACATTTCGGTCCCTAACCGCGCCAGTTCACGCTCATAACGCGTTCACCAGCGTAGAAGTCTGCGTGTAAGGACCTTAGCCGCAATGGCCAAGCCCGGGCCATCACGTCTAAGGCCACTTACACTCCGACTTCTAAGCGCGCTGGTTCACGCTCACTTTTACAACAGGAGGACGAATATGCCAAATTCAACTGGTAAAATCGCGCAAGTGATCGGTCCTGTTGTCGACGTAGCCTTCCCAATCAATGACAATTTGCCAGAAATCAACAACGCCTTGACGATTACCCGTAAGGACGGCTCTCAGCTTGTGCTGGAAGTTGCGCTGGAACTGGGTGATGGTGTGATGCGGACTATCGCGATGGATTCGACTGATGGTTTGCAACGCGGCATGGCGGTTGAAGATACTGGCGGTCCGATTTCAGTGCCTGTCGGTAAAGACACACTGGGTCGCGTGTTCAATGTATTGGGTGACCCGATCGATGACGGTGAGGCTTTTGGACCTGATCATCGGCGTGACAGCATCCACCGTGATGCACCAAAATTTGAAGATTTGAATACCAGTTCTGAGATTCTGGAAACTGGCATCAAAGTCATCGATTTGCTCGAACCTTACCTGCGAGGCGGGAAGGTTGGACTTTTCGGTGGTGCTGGTGTTGGTAAAACCGTTTTGATTCAGGAACTGATTCATAACATTGCTGAAGAGCATGGCGGCATCTCCGTCTTCACCGGGGTCGGCGAACGAACCCGTGAAGGGAACGACCTTTACTTCGAAATGAAGGAAAGCGGCGTTCTGGAGAATACAGCGATGGTCTTTGGTCAGATGAATGAGCCGCCTGGTGCCCGGATGCGGGTTGCCTTGACTGGACTGACGATTGCGGAGTACTTCCGTGATGTCGAAGGTCAAGACGTCCTGCTGTTCATCGACAACATTTTCCGGTTCACCCAGGCTGGTTCTGAAGTTTCGGCCTTGCTTGGTCGGATTCCTTCAGCTGTTGGTTATCAGCCAACACTGGCCACTGAAATGGGTCAGTTGCAGGAACGGATTACGTCGACGAAAAAAGGATCGGTTACATCGATTCAGGCGATTTATGTGCCTGCCGATGACTATACTGATCCGGCACCAGCGACAACATTTGCCCACTTGGATGCCACGACTAACTTGGAACGGCGTTTGACTGAACAAGGGATTTATCCGGCTGTGGATCCGCTGGAGTCATCTTCAAGTGCTTTGACCCCGGAAATTGTCGGTGAAGAACACTATAAAGTCGCAACAGAAGTCCAACAGGTTCTCCAACGTTACCGTGAGTTGCAGGATATTATCTCTATCTTAGGGATGGATGAATTATCAGACGAGGAAAAGGTTATCGTTGCCCGTGCTCGTCGGGTTCAATTCTTCCTATCACAGAACTTTAACGTTGCGGAACGGTTCACTGGTCAGCCGGGTTCTTATGTACCGGTTGAAGAAACGGTCAAAGGCTTCAAACAAATTCTGGAAGGCAAGTATGATGACTATCCAGAAGACGCATTCCGTTCAGTTGGACGGATTGAAGAAGTCGTTGAAAAGGCTAAAAAGATGGGCTTTGCTCCTGATGATCAGGACACGGATGCTGACGAAAAGCCAGCTGCACAAGCTGCAGCTAACTAAGGAGGCGACGCGTTTTGGCAGAAACGAGCAATGTTCTGCGGGTTAACATCGTGACGCCTGATGGTTTGGTATATGACCATCATGCAAAGATGTTAGTCGTTCATTCGGTCGCCGGTGAATTGGGGATCATGGCGAATCATGAGCCGATTGTCACGCCTCTTGAAATAGGGGAAGTTGACGTTCAGCGGGTTGATTCAAGTGATCATAACGACTCAATTGCGGTGAATGGCGGCTTTATGGAAGTTTCAGATAATGTTGCTTCTATTGTCGCTGATTCAGCCGAGCGTGAACGCGATATTGACCTTAGTCGTGCGCAAGCTGCACGTGACCGGGCCAAGAAGCGGATCGCTCAGGCCAAGGATGAAAATAACCAAGATGATCTACGGCGGGCGCAAGTCGCACTACGACGGGCAATCAACCGGATCAACGTTAAAACCAGTCACTAGTCAGTGATTGGAAGGTGATCAGTCGTTGCGGCGTTAGCTCCACGATAATCACCTTGATACGCCAATGTGGCTGGATTGACACATTGGCGCAAAAGAAGGTGTCCTATTTTCCAAACTTAACGGAAAAATAGGACGCCTTTTTTGAATGGGTTGGTTTTTTATGATCCTAATCCCGAGTCGGGTATATACCATGAGGTGCTTCTGGACGCAGAAGTCGGGGTGTGAGGGTCTTGAGCGCAATGGCCAAGCCCGGGGTCGTCACACCTGAGGACACTTATGTTCTGGTTTATGCCCATAACGCGTTCGCCAGCCCAGAAACCTGCACATAAGGACCTTGGGCGCAATGGCCAAGCCCGGGCCATCACGCCCAAGGCCGCTTATGCTCCGGTTTCTAACCGGGCTGGCTCACGCTCACTTAGGCTTGCGTGATTGTTGAAAGTGCGGGAAGATGTTCTGTGAGGTGATCGCATGTTTCAGGAAATCGGCCTAAATGCTGCCATAACCCTTGTTTCCCATTTTGTTTTCATCATGTTGGCGTTTCGGGCGTTGAATGCATTACGCTTTGAGCAGTTTATTAAGGCCAATCATGTTCGCGAGGCACAGGTGCTGTTACTTTTTATGGCAGTTGGCTTAGGTTATTTAGTGAGCTCCTTCTTTTTATCACTGGTTCAAGCAGCTTTAAACTTACCTAAACTTTTCCTATAAAAACCTCGTCTTAACTATGTTATAATGCGATAGTTAGTCAATTTACGAGGAGAGATATATACCCATGGCAAAAGATATTGGGATCGACTTAGGGACGGCCAATGTACTAATCAATGTTAAAGGCAAAGGCATCGTCTTGAATGAGCCGTCCGTTGTCGCCATTGATACCCATACCGGCAAAGTGCTGGCAGTTGGGACAGAAGCCTACAAAATGGTTGGGCGCACACCGGGTAACATTCGATCAATTCGCCCATTGAAAGATGGCGTGATCGCTGATTTCGACATTACCGAAGCAATGCTTGAATATTTCATTAACAAATTAAATGTAAAAGGCGTTTTTTCAAAACCAAATATTTTGATTTGTGCCCCTACTAATATTACGGACATTGAACAAAAGGCTATTATCCAGGCAGCGGAAAAGTCTGGTGGCCGCCATGTTTACCTTGAGTTTGAGCCTAAGGTAGCAGCGGTCGGAGCAGGATTGGACATTTTCCAGCCGCAAGGAAACATGGTGATTGATATCGGTGGCGGGACCAGCGATATTGCCGTGCTTTCGCTGGGGGAGATTGTTACCAGTCGTTCACTGCGGTTAGCCGGCGATAAAATGGATGCGTCCATTGCTGCTTACGTCAAGAACAAGCACAAACTGATTATTGGTGAACATACTGCCGAACAAATCAAGATCAAGATCGGTGCGGTTTATGATGCCGATCCCAAAGAAACGATTGAAGTTCGGGGTCGTGATATTGCCACCGGACTGCCTCGCGAAGTTTCGGTAACCTCAGCTGAAGTGTCAGATGCGTTACATGAAACCATGATGGCGATTATTGATGGTGCCAAAGGGGTTTTGGAGAAGACCCCGCCGGAACTTTCGGCAGATATTATTGATCGCGGTATCATGCTGACAGGTGGCGGTGCCTTATTGAAAGGTATTTCACAGCTATTTGCCGACGAATTGAAAGTACCGGTTCTACTAGCTGACGATCCTTTAGATGCGGTGGCACTGGGAACAGGCGTGTTATTAGACAATATTGAACATCATCGCCAATACTAGGAGTTGTCACTTATGGACTCGCAATATCCTAAACGCGTTTTTCATCACGTCAAGATTTGGCTGATTATTGCGTTGATTGCCTTGATTTTGGGCTTGTTAATCGGCTTTGGTATGGGTGGCGATAATCCATTTAAGGTGTTTTTGCCTTCAACCTGGATCCATTTCTTTAACTTCTTACGTTAGGAGTGGACATGAAACAAATCCTGACTTGGCTGGTGCGGGGCTACCAGCGATTTATTTCCCCGTTATTTCCGCCGAGTTGTCGGTATTATCCGACTTGTTCGACGTATATGATTCAGGCGTTGCAACGACATGGGGCGGTAAAAGGGCTTTTAATGGGGATTGCTCGGATTTTACGATGCAACCCCTTTGTTAAAGGTGGGCTAGATCCGGTGCCAGCTTATTTTACGTTGCGGCGTAATCCGCATCCCGAAAATGATTTGGATCTTAGTGACATTCAAAATCTTAATCGCAAGCTAGGAGGCCATCATGGCTAAAGAAAAAAATATTAAAGTCGCACAGATGGATGAAACCCGCAATGGCCACACGGTTTCCGTCTTAAGAATCGGCGATCAGGAGATTGGTTTTATCGAACCGGATGGCACTCGATTTGCCGCTTATGTTGCCGGTTCTAACAAGCCCAATCGCTTTAAAAATATTGATGATGCAGTGAATGCTTTAATTGCGGAATATCATTTGCATCAAGGCTGAGCAATTTTCTTTTGTTAAAATAACGGTAACAATAACCTAGCGAAACACTGTAGGTAAATGACTAACCTAGCTTTTAACGGTGTGGCAATGGGTTCGTGAATGTGGTGTAAGGAGGCTGGCCGTGGAATCGCATGAAATCAAATCCAATTCTGAAGGCGATCGCATCGACTACGGTATTATTCTGTCGGTCATGCTGCTGGCTTTGATTGGACTAGTCTCGATTTATTTGGCGACCGCTCATGATACGACAACGCTTCAAAATCCGGTTCGCGCAACCATCATGCAGGCTGCTTGGTACGTGATTGGCGGCATCGGAATTTTCTTTGTGATGCGTTTTGACGCTGAGCAACTTTGGCGGATTGCGCCTTATCTTTACGGGATTGGCATTTTCTTGATGATTGCCGTTTTGATTTTTTATGATAAAACGACGGCGATTAATACAGGGGCTAAAAGCTGGTTTGCTTTGGGACCGGTTAGTTTTCAGCCTTCAGAGATTATGAAACCTGCGTATATTTTGATGCTGAGTCGGGTCGTGACCCAGCACAATGCCGCTTTTTCGCACACGATTCAGCATGATTGGCAGCTGATCGGACGCATGGTTTTATGGACCTTGCCGATTGCGGTATTGATGAAATTGCAAAACGACTTTGGGACAACGCTGGTATTTTTGGCGATTTTTGCCGGGGTTACTTTAGTTGCCGGCATTAACTGGCGCATTTTATTGCCCATCGCTTTAATTGGGGCAGCCATTGGAACACTGGCAATCTTGCTGGTAACCCAATCGTGGGGGCGGTCTTTCCTTGGATCCATTGGCTTTAAGACGTATCAGTTTGCACGGATTGACTCATGGTTGAACCCTTCCGGCAGCACAAGTGGCGACAGTTATCAATTGTGGCAATCGATGAAAGCGATCGGATCCGGACAATTAACCGGGAAAGGCGCGTTTCATATCGCCGTTGCGGTTCCGGTTCGGGAATCGGATATGATTTTCTCGGTCATCGGTGAGGCGTTCGGATTTATCGGCGCGGCTGTGTTGATTCTGTTATACTTTATGTTGATCTATCAGATGATTCGGGTGACATTTGACACCAAGAATGAGTTCTATGCTTATATCTCGACAGGAGTCATCATGATGATCTTATTCCATGTGTTTGAAAATATCGGTATGAATATTGGCTTGTTGCCGCTGACAGGGATTCCGTTACCGTTCATTTCGCAAGGGGGATCATTCTTATTGGCGAATATGTTATCGGTTGGGATGGTACTATCCATGCGTTATCATCACACGAGCTATATGTTCAGCCGGGACACAGAAGATTTTGAATAGGGGAGATTATAATGGCGACAACGTATTTTTGGCAAGATGAATTGGCTGCAGGACAAGTTCGCTTGGGCTTGACGCAAGAAGCTCAGGAAGCGTTGGGTAAGATCAAGTTTGTGGACCTGCCTGAAATTGGTACCAGCTTAACCGTGGGCAAATCCTTCTTGAGTGTGGAAGCTGAAAAGGCCGTGCTAGATCTTGAGGCACCGCTGGCTGGTACGGTTGTTGATGTTCATCGTGAGCTCAGCGACAAACCTGCTTTGTTAGACGAAACCGATCATAACGATAATTGGGTTGTCACGGTTTCAACCAAATAAGCGTCAGCAATCAATCGTGTTGTGACTTCTCACAGCGTAAAAAAAGCAGTCGGGTCAACGATAATGACTCGGCTGCTTTTGACTTTTGGAAAAGGTTACTGACACTGCCATAAGTGGCGGAAGTGAGCTTCAGGCAAAAAAGCGTTTGGCAATTTCTTCGTAAGTTTTAATCGCTGTCGTGTAGCTATCTAAATCAACATGTTCGTCAATCTGATGACTGAAATGATTATCGCCGGGACCATAGACAATCACGTCAAACTGGTTATCGGAACGGATGAATTCTGACGCGTCGGTTCCGCCAAAAGCCACCGCTAACTCGGCTGGCTTACCAGTCACAGCGGCAATGGCTTCGTTAGCGGTTGTCACGAGATGCCCGTTTTTGTCAGAGTGTACCGGCAAAAAACGATGTAAAACGTTCAACGTCAAGTTAGCGGCGGTGGCTTTATTTGCCTGATCGACTAATTTTTCCAATAACCCGACGACTAATTCGATATTTGCTGCAGGGGTCGGGCGCAGATTACCGCGTAAGTATGCATGGGCCGGAATGGTGTTGACTTGATCGCCGCCTTTGATCACGGTAATGGAGTGGCGGAATGGACCGAGGTCAGGATCATCAGGGGCCTGATCAAAGGCGTGCGGTTCGCGAGTAGCAAATGCCACCAACCCTTCAATTGCGTTAACGCCTTTTTCCGGCCGGGAGCTGTGGACGGAAACGCCTTCGCTGTCAATTTCGTAGTTAACCGTTCCGCCGTGTGCGTATTTTAGCAATTTGTTCGTTGGTTCGCCTACCACGAGTCCGGCTAAGTCATCGGCATAACCTTGTTCGGTGAGTTGGCGCGCTCCCATTGCACCAAACTCTTCACCGACCGTGGCCATGAAACGTATTGGATGGGCAAAGCCGCTTTGCTTAAGGTGGATCAGTGCCAAGGTCATGGCTGCTATCCCACTTTTCATATCATCGGTGCCGCGACCGTACATGGTGTTGTTCACGATCTTTCCGGAAAAAGGCGGATAGGTCCAGGCGTTCTCATCGCCGGGACTCACCACGTCTTCATGGCCGGTGAAGCCTAATACGCGGTCACCGTGATTGAGCTGGGCAACTAAATTGACCCGATCATCTTTGTATGGGATCAATTTGGTCGGAATATCGGCCGCTTCGAGTTCAGCTTGCAAAACGCGGGCTACTGCAAGTTCGTTTCCATTTGCAGAGTCAATTTGGATTAGTTTTTGCAAAAACGCAATGGGATCTGTCATGTTTGATCATCCTTTCCGTATGCCGGCTGTGTGATTGGCGATTTGAAAATGTCATGTCGGTGTTGAAGACAGCTTACACTCTTTTTGAATTAAAATTCAATGATTGACTACCAAGAAATTTGTGCTAAACTCATGAATACAAACTTGAAATTGATGATAAACGGACTGAGTGAGTAGTGATCGCAAGACAGTACAGAAAACCTGTAGTGATGAGAGCAGGGTTGTGAGTGATCATGAATATGGCTTAGTGCACACGGCACACCGAGCATTTTTGCAAGGCTGTGATGGTTGGCGCCCATTATCGTGCTCCCGGATGAATACGTCCGGTGAGTGGGTCGCGTTTTTCGTGGCCAATTAGAATGGTACCGTGGGCCAAAGCTCACTTCTAACAGCAACTGTTAGGGGTGGGCTTTTTTTATTGGGTTCATTGATTGGCGATTTCAGGTAAATGCGGCAAGTTAATAAATCGTACTTGGTGCAAACAAACGAGGAGGATGCAGGATGAAGCGTATCTGGAAAATTTTTGCAACGGTGGTTCTTTTAGGATTGATTTTGGTAGGCTGCGGAAAAAGTGGCAGTCAAGCTAGCAGTCAAAAGCAGACAACGGTCAAGATTGGGGTTGTCGGTGCTGATAATCGCGTTTTAAAGGCAGTCGCCAAGAAAGTTAAAAAGCAAGGAATCAATATTAAGATTGTTCAGTTTTCAGATTACAACCAGCCCAACACCGCTTTGAAAGATCATGATATTGACTTGAACTTATTCCAGCATCAATATTTCTTGAATAACTGGAATAAAACCCATAACGCTGATTTGGTTAGCATCGGGCAGACCATTATTGCACCGCTAGCCATTTATTCCAAAAAGATCACGAAAATCAGCCAAATTAAGCAAGGCGACACAATTGCCTTACCAAATGATCCGACAAATGAAGGTCGTGCGCTGCAATTGCTGCAAACAGCTGGGTTGATCAAGCTTAACAAGAAAGTGGCTTTGCCGACAACGCGCGATGTGACCACCAATAAATTGAATCTGAAACTTAAAGCCGTTGATGCTGCTCAAACTGCCAGCTCTTTGCCAGATGTGGCAGCGTCCGTTGTTAATTCCGGCGTTGCTCAGGATGCTAAGTTAAATCCGAAAAAGGCAGTCTTCACGGAGAAAGTGAACAAGCAAAGCCAACCGTGGATTAACGTCTTTGTGGCTAATAAGAAAGATAAGAATAACGCCACTTACAAGAAGATTGTGAAGGCTTTTCGGACTAAGGATATCGCTGATTTGATCGAGAAGTTGTATCACGGAAGCGAAGTACCGGCTTGGACGCAGAAGTTTTAGTTAGATGTTTGTTTTGGGGGATGTGAGCGGGGTTGGATTATGCTTCAGTATGGCGCGCTTCTGGATGCGGAGGTCTGTGTGTAAGGACCTTAGACGCAATGGTCAAAGCTCGGCCGTTACGTTTGAGGCCGCTGACATTATAGCTTACGCCCATAACGCGCTCCCCGGCGCAGAAGTCTGCGTGTAAGGACCTTAAGCGCAATGGCCAAAGCCGGGTAATCACGTCTGGGGCCGCTGACATTCTGGCTTACGCCCATAACGCGCTCCCCGGCGCAGAAGTCTGCGTGTAAGGACCTTAAGCGCAATGGCCAAAGCCGGGTAATCACGTCTGGGGCCGCTGACATTCTGGCTTACGCCCATAACGCGCTCCCCGGCGCAGGGACCTGCATGTAAGGACCTTGGTCGCAATGGCCAGACTTGGGCCATCACGCCCAAGGCCACAAGTCCGTCTTTACGCCCATAACGCGTTCGCCAGCCCAGAAACCTGCACATAAGGACCTTGGTCGCAATGGCCAGACCCGGGCCATCACGCCCAAGGCCACAAGTCCGCCTTTACGCCCATAACGCGTTCACCGGCGCAGGAATCTGCGTGTAAGGACCTGAGTCGCAATGGCCAAGAGCGGGCCATCACGTCTCAGGCCGCTTACACTCCGATTCCTAACCGCGCCGGTTCACGCTCACTTTACTTTTTACTTGACAATGACCACTTTTATCGTCTAGAATCGATTTAATTCATTTAGGGAAACGAATGATATGAGTGAGTAGATTTGATGAGACTGTACAGAAAACCTGGTTGGCTGAGAGCAGGGTAGTTGATTGAATTGAAGATGGCTCATTGATCGGCATCGCTGAGCATTGGTTAAGCGATGATGGCTGGCGGTCATTATTCCGCACACAGGTTATTGCCTGTTACTGAGGGCGCTTTGGCGTCGAATTAGAATGGTACCGCGAGTTAACTCGCTTCTAAAACATTGTTTTGGAAGCGGGTTTTTTAATTTTCGGCAAATTGCTGACACATATTATTTGTGACCCGAACGAGGAGGAAAAAGTTTATGAAGTTTTGGAAAAGAGCCATTATAACCCTTGCATTGGTTTTACCTGTCTTCGTCTTGGCAGCGTGCGGTAAGTCGTCATCGAGTTCCAGTAAGAATGAGACGGTTAAAGTCGGCATTATGAGTACTGACAAAGAAATCTGGACCGATATTCAGTCCCGCTTGAAGAAGCAAGGCGTCACCATCAAGTTGGTGCAGTTTACTGATTATAACCAGCCGAACCAAGCACTTGAAGATGGCGATATTCAACTGAACGCTTTTCAGCATCATAATTTCCTGAATAACTGGAATAAGAAGCACAATACCAAGATTGCCGATATTGGCGATACTTATATCGGCCCAATGCGTGCGTATTCCAGTAAGATCAAGTCACTTAAAGAGGTTAAGCAAGGCGATCAGATTTCCTTGCCAAACGATCCATCCAACGAAGGCCGCGCATTACAACTTTTGGCACAAAATAAGTTAATCACTTTGAAGAAAGGCGTTGCTTCACCAACGATCCGCGATATTACTTCAAACAAGCTTAACTTGAAATTCACGGAACTGGATGCCGCCCAAACAGCACGCTCATTGAACGATGTGGCCGTTGCGGTTGTCAACAATGATATTGCCGCAGCAGCTAATCTGAAACCGTCCAACGCGATTGCCGTTGAAAAGATTACGAGCCAATCCAAGCCGTGGGTAAACTTTATCGCTGCTAAGTCTTCTAAGGATAAGAACAATGCAACCTATAAGAAGATTGTTAAGGCCTATCAGACGAAGCGGACAGCTGAATTGTTGAAGAAGGTTTATAAAGGTTCAACATTACCGGCTTGGAACTATAAGTTTTAATTAGAAACGGGGACAATTATGTCAGATCAAGCAGTTGTGACTTTAAAAGATGTGGACGTCGAATTCCACGGTAAAAACCGTTCAGTCCATGCCGTTGACCATGTAAGCTTAACCGTCAACCGCGGCGACATTTATGGCATTGTCGGCTATTCAGGCGCCGGTAAGTCCACACTTGTTCGGACAATCAATTTACTGCAACGGCCAACTGGCGGCAGCATTCATGTATTAGGACAGGATATGCTTGCTTTATCACCGGCAGAATTACGTAAAGAACGTAAACGGATCGGGATGATTTTCCAGCATTTTAATTTGATGAATAGCCGCACCATTGCCGATAATGTTGCGTTTCCGCTAAAAGGTATCAAGTCCAAGCAGGAGATTCAAAAGAAGGTTGCTGAGCTGTTAGACCTCGTTGGGTTGACAGATCGCGCCAATGCTTATCCGGCCCAATTATCCGGTGGCCAAAAGCAGCGCGTCGGTATTGCGCGGGCGCTTGCTTCTGATCCTGAGATTTTGATTTCAGATGAAGCGACGAGTGCGTTGGATCCTAAAACGACCAGTTCGATTCTGGAATTACTGCAGTCGCTGAACAAACGGCTGGGACTGACCATTGTTCTCATTACCCACCAGATGGAAGCGGTGAAGCAGATTTGTAATCGGGTCGCCGTGATGGATGCCGGCGCGATCATTGAGCGTGGTGACTTATTGCAAGTCTTTTCTGATCCTAAGCAACAGTTGACTAAAGATTTCATTGATACAACTTTGCAACTGGATCAGGCAATTGAAGCCGTGATGCAGCAGCCGGCAGTTAAGAATCTGGGTGCTAATGACCGGCTATTGCGCTTAACGTATGTAGGAGATTCTGCGGATAAGCCGCTGGTTGCCAAGTTGTTTGAAAGCTATCATGTGACCGCCAATATCTTGTTTGGTGATATTCAAATCCTGCAGGACACGCCTTTTGGCAATCTGATTGTGGTGTTATCAGGTGCTCAGGCGGATGTTAATGCCGGGATTCATTATCTGGAACAACAGGATGTCAAGATTGAAGACATTCTTAAGAAGGAGGCCTAAGCAGATGGCACAATTTTTTACAAAATATTTTCCTAACGTTGTTCCCATCTGGTCCGGTGATGGCGGCGTAACTCAAGCCATTAATGAAACGCTGTATATGACCGCTTTAACCGCAATCGTGGCTGGTATCTTGGGAATTGTCATCGGCATCTTGCTAGTTTTGACTGATGAAGGCGGGTTACTTGCCAATCATCCGTTTTACTTTATTCTGGATAAATTGGTTAATATTTTCCGGGCGGTCCCGTTCATCATCTTGCTGGCGATTATGACCCCGGTGACCCGGGCGATTGTTGGCACCGGGATTGGACCGACTGCGGCATTGGTACCTTTAATCGCCGGCACGACCCCGTTTTACGCGCGGCAGGTACAAAACGCGTTGTTAACGGTTGATCCAGGTGTGATTGAAGCGGCAGAGGCTATGGGTGTTTCGCCATTAGGAATTGTCTGGCGGGTTTATCTGCGTGAAGGACTTTCCGAATTGATTCGGGTTTCGGTTTTGACCATTATCTCCGTGATTGGCTTAACTGCAATGGCAGGCGCGGTCGGTGGCGGCGGCCTCGGGAACCTTGCTATCGCCGTGGGTTACCAACGTTATCAATATGATGTGATCATCGTATCTTTGATCTTCATCTTGGCATTGGTCTTCCTGGTTCAATTCATCGGCGACTTCTTTGCCCGCAAGAGTCATCATTAGAATTTAAGCTGATTTGGCAGCACTCTCGTTTGAGTGCTGCCTTTTCCTTTACAGGCGTCCAAACAACCATGAACGATTAACTTTATAGAAAGCAAAAAAAGTTGCCGTGTTTGCCGGTATACTGTTTCTGACGTAAAATGACCCTATAACTAAAAGTCAAATCCATTCGGGGGTAACGTTGTGCATACACTTGAGATTAAAGATTTACATGTCAAAATTAAAGCTGAACCAGAGCATCCGGAGATTCTGACCGGCGTTAACTTAAAATTAGCAACCGGCGAGATTCATGCAATCATGGGGCCTAATGGTACGGGCAAGTCAACGCTAGCCGAAACGATTATGGGCAATCCTGCTTATGAGGTAACGCAAGGCGACATTTTGATTGACGGCCAATCGATTCTCGATCTTGCCGTGGATGAGCGTGCGCGAGCCGGATTGTTTCTTGGCATGCAGTATCCCCAAGAAATAGCCGGCGTGACAAATGCTGAATTCATTCGGGCGGCAATCAATGCGCGGCGCCCAGAAGATGACCAAATTCGCATTACTGACTTTTTGAACCAGTTGGATAAAACCATGGCAACGCTGGAAATGCCGGAGTCAATGGCGGATCGGTACCTGAATCAAGGCTTTTCCGGCGGTGAGAAGAAGCGTAACGAAATTCTGCAGCTGATGATGATTCACCCGCATTTTGGCCTGCTGGACGAGATTGATTCTGGGTTAGATATTGATGCACTGCGGATTGTCGCAAAAGGCGTCAACTTGATGCGCGGTCCTGAGTTTGGCAGCATGATCATTACCCACTATCAACGCTTGCTCGATTATATTATTCCGGATGTGGTGCATGTCATGAAAGGCGGGCGGATCATCGAAAGCGGCGGCCCGGAACTCGCCAAAGAATTGGAAAAGACCGGATATGAACACCTTAAAGTAGGTGATCAGAATGGTTGAGACCACCACCTTACCAGCACCTAATCTGCCGAAATTCTCACTTGCACGTTATTTAAAAAATCAACCTGATGCCGTTGAGGATCGCGTGATTTTACATGCTCCTCAAGACATTGCCTATGCTGCCGGCTCCAGCGAAGCGCAACGATTTACTCCCAAAACGAGCCTTGATGCCTGGCTGTTGCAATCACCTCAAGGCGCAACGACTATCGATATTCCAGCGCATTTTGTCAGTGGGGACGATCCGATTGTCTTAACTGGCCCCAAGAACGCTGGCGGCTTGTTGTATGTTCATGTTGGCAAAGGGGCTAACGTCACCGTCCAGGAAAAGTGGGCTAGTGGCGGCCATGTGCTGGGTATTTGGTTGATGCTAGTGATTGAAGCTGATGCCCAGGTCAATTGGTTAAGCTATGATAGTTTCTCTGCGGATACCGTTTTGGTTAATCGCACCGCCACTTTGGCTGACAATGCTAAACTTAACTGGACATTAGCCGGTTTTTCGCATAACTCCGGCCTGAATCGGGTTGACGTCCGCTTATTAGGTCAAAATGCTGAGGCAACAGTAAATGTCGGCGTGTTGGCTTCAGGGAGTCAGCATGTCAGCTACACAACTTCTGTGACCAACGAAGGGCAGCACACAGTTGGCCATATTAACCAGCGCGGTGTCATTACCGGGAGCGCCCATTTGTTATTCAATGGGATTGGCCATATTGTCAAAGGTGCCCGGGGAAGCGATGCCCAGCAGGAAAATCGGGTACTGATGCTGTCGCCGCGTGCGGAAGGCGATGCCAATCCGATTTTGCTCATTGATGAAAATGACGTCACCGCGGGGCATGCTGCTTCGGTGACGCGCGTGAATGCTGATCAACTCTACTATTTAATGAGTCGCGGCCTTTCAGCAACGTTAGCCAAACGCCTCGTGATTCGTGGCTTTTTGGAAGGCGGTTTGGCTGAGATTGATGATCAGCGGTTGAAGAAAGAACTGTTTGCAACGATTGATCGAACGTTGGTGGCTGAAGATGCGTGAACAATTTCCTTTTTTTAAGGCTCATCCAGGATTGGTTTATTTAGATACTGCGGCGACTTCGCAAAAACCGCAAGCTTTATTGGATAGTCTGCAAAACTACTATATTAATGAAAATGCCAATGTACATCGCGGCCTTTATAAGCTGGCTTATGATACGACTGAAGCCTATGAAGGTGTGCGGCAGGAAGTCGCGGATTTTCTGGGAGCTCAAAGTGCTGATGAAATCATCTTTACGCGTGGCACGACTGATAGCCTGAACCTGGTGGCGAGTGCATTCGGACCGCATGCAGTTCCTGAAGGCGGACGGATTGTGGTTAGCGGTGCGGAACATCACAGTAACTTTATTCCGTGGCAGCAATTAGCCAAGCGTCAACATGCCAAGTTTGAAGTGACCCCCGTGCATCCTGATGGGGTGGTGGATGTACCTGCCTTGCTTGCAGCGATTACGCCTGAGACCAATTTAGTTGCCATCGCCCAAGTGACTAATGTTGCCGGTGATACGCTACCGGTTGCCGCCATTGCCAAAAAGGCGCATGCAGTTGGTGCGGTGGTGGTGGTTGATGGTGCTCAGGCCGTGGCACATTTGCCCGTTGACGTGCAGACGTTAGGCGCGGATTTTTACGCTTTTTCTGGGCATAAAATTTATGGGCCGACCGGTATCGGGGTTCTTTATGGTCGCGCTAATCTTCTGGCCAAAATGCCGCCGATTCAGTTTGGCGGCGAAATGATTTCAGAAGTTCGCGATGATGTCAGCACTTGGGCAGAGGGGCCGATTAAATATGAGGCTGGAACCCCCAATATTGCCGGTGTGATCGGATTAGGGACAGCGCTGCACTGGTTTAAGCAAAATGTTGATGCAGCGGTATTAAAAACCGAACACGACCTGGCTGATCAGTTGCGTTCTGGTTTGGCGGCGATACCGGATGTCACGGTTTATGGCAATCAAGCAAGTCTGGCGACGGTGTCATTTAACTTGGCGGGCATTCATCCTCATGATCTGGCCACCTTTTTAGATGAGCAGCAGATTGCCGTTCGTGCTGGTCATCATTGCGCTCAACCATTGATGGCACGATTAGGGGTTCCGGCAACCGTTCGCGCAAGCTTTGGCGTTTACAACAATGCTGATGATGTTGCTAAGCTAGTCGAAGCGGTGCAAGCGGCAAGGAGGTATTTCCATGGCGTTGACTAAACTGGATCAAATGTATCGTGCGGTCATTCTTGACGAGGCCCAACACCCGCGGCATCATGGTACGTTAACCGATTTCGATCATGAAATAACCGTCCGTAATCCCAGCTGTGGCGATGTTTTGCGTTTGCAGATTCGCGAACAGGCCGGCCGGGTGGAGGACGTTGCTTTTTCCGGCAGCGGGTGTACGATCTCGCAAGCAAGTGCCAGTTTGATGACGGAGCAGATTTTAGGGAAAACGCCTGCAGAAATTGAGCAGATGGTCGAGACTTTTTCTGACTTGATTATCAATGGTTCGGTGCCTGATGCCGAGATTCTGGGGGATGCTGCTGTTTTAAAAGGTGTCCATCAGTTTCCGGCGCGCATCAAATGTGCCACTTTAGCTTGGAAAGCAGCCGCGCAAGTTTTGACGCAGAGAGGTGAAACCGATGACTGAAACCAAAAACACTAAAAATAATGAAGTCGTTGCCGCGGATATCGACTTTTTACCGGATGAGAATCCCGCTGATTTCAAAGATGATATCAAGCCGGTTTACTCGACCGGGCGCGGTTTGACCGAAGACACGGTTCGGGCTATTTCCGCTGAAAAGCATGAGCCGGATTGGATGTTGGCATATCGGTTAAAGGCTTATGCCACTTACCGCAAACTGGCCATGCCTAACTTTGGACCGGACTTATCCGACTTGGACTTAGACAATATGCTGTATTTCCAAAAGGCTACGGATCGCACCTATCGTGACTGGGAAGACGTTCCTGATACCATCAAGAAAACGTTCGACCGTCTCGGGGTGCCACAAGCCGAGCGAAAATATCTAGCTGGGGCGAGTGCGCAATATGAATCCGAAGTGGTTTACCATAATATGCGGGATGAATTTGAAAAGCTTGGCATTATTTTCATGGATATGGATTCGGCCTTGAAGGAATATCCGGAATTGGTTCACGAATACTTCGGAAAATTGGTTAAACCTAGCGACAACAAGTTTGCGGCGCTCAACGGGGCAGTGTGGTCCGGCGGTAGTTTTATCTATGTGCCTAAGGGTGTGCAAACCGATGTTCCGATTCAAAGCTATTTTCGGATTAATGCCGAGAACACCGGCCAGTTTGAACGCACGTTGATCATTGTTGAACCCGGCGCACATGTGAACTATGTCGAAGGCTGCACGGCGCCGAACTATTCAAGCGACAGCCTGCATGCCGCGGTGGTTGAAGTCTTTGTCAAAAACGATGCCTACTGTCGCTATACCACGATTCAAAACTGGAGCAAGAATGTTTTCTCGCTTGAAACGAAGCGGGCGCAAGCATTGGATAATGCCACGATGGAATGGGTCGATGGTAATCTCGGCAGTAAGACGACCATGAAGTATCCCAGCGTTTATTTGGATGGTAAAGGCGCACACGGCACCATGTTGAGCATTGCGGTCGCTGGCGAAGGAGTCGATCAGGATAATGGCGCGCGCATGATTCACAATGCCCCCAATACTAGCAGCTCGATTGTGTCCAAGTCGATTGCCAAAGATGGCGGCGCGGTGGATTATCGCGGCACCGTGCGTTTCACCAAGAAAGCCGACAACGCTTTTTGCCACGTTGAATGCGACACCATTTTAATGGACGAAAAGAGCTCCAGCGATACGATCCCATACAATGAGATTCACAATTCAACCGTTTCAATGGAACATGAAGCTAAGGTTTCAAAGGTTTCCGAAGAACAGCTGTATTATTTAATGAGTCGCGGCATTTCTGAAGCCAAAGCAACCGAAATGATTATTATGGGCTTTGTTGAACCCTTTACCAAAGAATTGCCAATGGAATATGCGGTTGAACTTAATCGCTTGATCGGCATGGAAATGGATGGGTCTGTCGGTTAATGCTTTGGTGGCGCGGTTTGTCAGACTTTCAGGTCACCTTCCAAGCCTTTCAGGTATCTGGCAAAAACAGCTAAGTGCAAGTTTTTAAGATGTATTTATCAGTCAAATATCAATGTAGCCTCAGTTGTGGATGGAGCTACGGTGATGTTTGACTGTTTTTTTGTATAAAATATTAGGCAAGCCTAACTTTTTGGGCTATGATAGATGCGGCACCAAAAATGATTCTATTGAGGGGGCTGCAGATGGATAACTACGACAAGGCAAGAAAGGTCTTGCAATCAATGGCGTTGTCCAAAATTGCGCAGGAAACAGGCATCAGTATCGGTCAGATCTGGCATTACCGGGATCGCTATGAGGGCATTCAAAAGGCGCCACCGGCATATGTTGAGCGAATCGCAAGCTTGTATCGAAAAAAACGGGTCTAGTTGGGGCATACGCTGGTCCGGATACGAAAGGGGAGACTTTCGTAAGATCGGTTGGATTGATTGAAAAGTCCGGCACTTTGAGTGTGGTGACTGATCAGTCTTGATAGGTTGACAACGTCGATAAGGCTCAATGACTCAGCAAAGTGGGTCATTGAGCCTTGTCGACGTTTTTGCAGGTTTAATGATGACAGTGGTTGGATACTTACATGCGATTTAGCGGGCTGGCTCACGTTATGTGGGGGTGCTACAATGAATGAATGTATGAATACTCACCTTAAGCTAAAGAATGCGGCTGGGGTCGGGTAACAATGTAGCTGGATTAATAGGAGGCGGATGATGGCTGAGGACTTGGAGCATTTCATCAAGGCGATGGCGCTGGGGATTCCAACCATTAAACCGGATGAGAAGCGAGCATTTTTGGGGAATTTTCGCGAACGGGTGGCGATGGCAGTGACGATTCGCCAACTGCGCGATGCCCGGATCACCGCAATGCTTGATTCAGTTTTGAAGCGTTACCCCGGTTACCGAATATTTTTAAACGGTCGGATGGGTGAGAGCTTGGTGAATCAGTATATGATGCAGGCGCTGGCACATCAGTATCCGTTTACGATCATGAATCAGCCCGGTATGCGCGTGACCAAACGGGTATTGCCGACAGACTTTGGATGGGTATTGGCGCATCCAACCGAGAAAATAAGTCGGCCGATTTTGTTATAAGTAAACATGCTAATCATGAAACAGCTAAGGATTTTTTAGAGGAGGATCATTTTGACGCAACTTGATACCATTCAAACCACCGTGCAACAGTTGCGGATTTCGTTGAATCAAGGCAAGATCTTCGCGACTTTACCGGACATGCTGGGCAAAGTCATCACTAGCATCGCGACTGAGCCAAAAACGAGTCTGAAAATTCCCCGGGATGATAAAACGGCTGTCGCCAGAATTCGGGCTATTCAAAAGCGGGTTAAACAAACGAGCGATCCAAGTGTGACCGATGATGAAATTGCTTTTTTGGTCGCACACTTAGCCAGTACCAATCCGGCTGTTCGCGATAAAGGCGTGTTTTTCCTGTTTAACGATTTGTTTCAGGCTGAAGCGTTCACGAATGAACAAGTTAAGGCACTTTTTAAGCGTTTGCAGGCACCCGACATTTTGTTCAGCCACATCTTTGAACCGGAAAATGACGCGATTTTTCTGCGGAGTTTTGCCGTTATGATTCTCAGTGGGATGATCTATGCGGATCAGAATCGTTACCATGTTCTTAGCAAAAATGATTATTTGAGCACTGTGCAAAATATCGGTACTTATATTTTGCTGGAGAAAGATGGTCGCGGTTATGTTCCGAATAAAGGCTGGGCACATGCTTTTACCCATATCGGGAATATGCTTGAGGAATTGAGCCAAGTGCCGGTTCTCCCGCGTTCAGAAAAGGTCTTTTTGATGACTGCCGTTGTTGAGGCGTGGCGCCGGGTCGAAACCCCGTTGATTTTTGGGGAAGATCATCGGCTGGCGCTTTATTTCAGTAGCTTAACCAACGTCAATCAGTTTTATAGTGAGACCTTTTTGATGTGTCTGAAAAATTGGCAACACACGCTGGTCAATGTGCGGCCACAGGAATCGTACCGTTTTTGGGTACAATGGTATAATCGCAATCGCTTGTTGCAGGCATTAACGTTGCGCGCTGATTTACCACAGCCGATTGCGGATTATATTCAACAGATTGTTGATCTTTTTTGAGCGTTCGAAGCGCCAGGTCATTAAGATATTTATTTTTGGTATTAATCGGCGTTGCAGCTGACGTTCGCCGATATGAGCTGGTTCCGAATGATTAAAAATGTGATAACGCGGTTTTGAATCGGTTTTTTATTAGAATGGCGTGTGTTGCAACGGCACAATTAGGTTGACGTGATACTTGACGAAGCGCAGGTGAAACATCCTGCACTAAATGCAGATCAGAAAATTATTTACCACGTTAAAAAAGGCAGATCAAGGTATACGTAGTCGTTGCCCAGGTGAAGATGCTTTCGAAAGGCAAATGGGTAAAAAGCATGCGATCATTCAACTGATACTTGAGTACTATGGGTTAAGGCCTAAATGAGATTAAAACCGAGCTGATGAACGTATTAGCTAACTTTTAACAATTTATAGATGGTTGACCAATAAAAATAGTTATAAATGATTATAAGTGAGTAGATATTATAGTATATTAGTTTTAACGTTGTGAGCCTTTTCATTATCAAAGCTCAAAATTTAAAAAATTTTTTTACAAAAATAGAATAAATATCGGTTGTTATTATTAGCTTTTAAAACCAGTTATCCGTATAATTGACACTAGGTTAAGGGGGAGATCCCGCCGATTTCTATGTTGATATGTAAGAAGGAACACTGGGGAGTGATAAGTGTGCGAAAGGAGCAGCAAACGCTACGGATTTTGGGGGATAAAGTCCGCTACTATCGTAAGTTGAAAGGCCTATCTCAGGCGGAACTGGCAGCAAATATCTGTACGCAAGCTACCATTAGCCTCATTGAGAAGCGGAACAAAGTACCAAGCATGAATATTCTGATGCGGCTTATTAGTCGACTAGGTATTCAACTCGATGATATTGTCGTTGAGCATCATGATCGGGCTCAACAAATGCTTAATGCGATTGATTATCAGATTCACCATCACCAATATGCAATCGCTGCAGACAATCTGAGCAAAATTCGGTTCGAAAAGATTAAGAATGAAGACGATCAGAAACGGTATTACTACTACCAAGGTATTGTTGAGTTATTCAAGAACAATGCCCCTGATGAATCCATCTACTTTTTTGGTCGGGTCTTAAGCCCGCTTGTTAATTCGGAGCGGGATTTATACGGTATTCTAGCCACGCTTGGCTTAGGCTTAGCATATGCAGACAAGCATACCTTTGATCGTTCGCGGGTCTATATTGATCAGGCGCTACGAATGTTGAAGCATGTACCATTGTCCGATAGCAAATATCTCGATATTGAGTTGACGATTTATTGGCATATTGCCCGCGTTTACTATGAGTTAAGTGACTTCAAGGCCGTTTTGAAGTATGCCGATCATGGGATTCGCGAAGCAGTTAAGCACGATAAACTGTTTTTGCTTGACGAACTGTTTACCCTAAAAGCTCGTGCCATGAAACTACTGGGCGATCCACAGGCAGATAAGATTTACCAAATCGCGATTGCCTTTGCTGAAGTCAGCGGTTCAACAACATTAGCTGCTGGGTTAAGTGCAGAGATGGCAGCGCAGAAGCCCAATATTGAAACTGCATAATCCGGTTATGCGGTGATGTTTAAAAATACCTGAGATAGTCGTCTTGCAGCATCGTTGCTGCAGCTGACGACATTCTCAGGTATTTTTTGGTGCGATCCGGCATCTTTGCCGAGGCGCAAGATGGCGTGATTAACTTACAAAAGTAGTTCGTTCTCGATTAAACCATTTATATGATGAAGTCGTTGATTTAACTAATCATTTGGTTCGTGTGGGGTAGGCTTTTTTGTACTTGCTAGAGCCGGCTTGTTTGATAAATCGGTCCGAACCACCAGGACGTCGCATAAGGCGTTTCGGGTGACATATTCGGTTACCGAACCAATAAGCAGACGTTCAACGGCATTTAACCCTGTAGCCCCAATCATAATGAGATCAATATTCTTAGCTTTGGGGATGTCGCGGGCGATGATTGTTTTTGGCGCGCCGTACTCAATACTGAAACTGACTTTTTCTAGTCCCGCTTTTTTGGCCTGATCGACGTAACCTTCCATGGTGGTCTTGGCATTTTCCGTAACTTGTTCAACCATTGCGGAATCAAAACTCGAAACATTTTGAAACGCTCGGGTATCAACAATATGAATGAGAATTAGTTCTGCTTGATTTCGTTTTGCAACGGCAACTGCTTTTTTGAACGCTAGCTCGGCTTCATATGAGCCATCGATCGCAACCAAAATATGTTGATATTGTTGTAACATTCCTCATCACCTCTACCTTCATTGTACTTGATTCCATCATGAAATTAAATGAAAAGCGTTTCACAACTTGATCTGGGTAAGACTGATAAAAATGAAAATGGTGGCCAGAAAAGCCCCACTGACCAGAATCACCAGATTTGCCCATGTTGGGAAGGCTAATCCCCCAATAATGGCAAAGACACCGACCACCGTAAAAAGAACCGTAAAGATCTTCAAAAAACGGGTAAGGGCTGGGGCTGGTTTTTTGATCATTAAAAAGTTTTGGTTGCGGTGACGCCATGTATAGGCGGCTAAGGCAAACACGAAAAGCGCATAGATGCTCATTAAAATGAGTGTCACGGGTAAAAGTCCCTCCTAGCTGTTTGGTTCTATTATGCCACAGTGAGTGGGGGTGCTGGTGGAGATTTTTGTGGTGAAGTGTTTGGGTGGGGGTGGTTAAGTTTTGATACATGAGCGCCTGTTTACGCCCATAACGCGTTCACCGGCGCAGGAGTCTGCGTGTAAGGACCTGAGGCGCAATGGCCAAAGTGCGGTCATCACGCCTCAGGCCGCTTAAGCTCTGGTTTACGCCCATAACGCGTTCGCTAGCCCAGAAACCTGCACATAAGGACCTTGGACGCAATGACCAAAGCCCGGTCATTACGTCCAAGGCCACTTAAGTTCTGGTTTACGTCCATAACGCGCTCCCCGGCGCAGGAGTCTGCGTGTAAGGACCTGAGGCGCAATGGTCACAGCCCGACCATCACGCCTCAGGCCACTTACACTCCGACTCCTAAGCGCGCCGGCTCGCGCTCACACAAAAAAAGCCGGCGCTTGGCCGGCCAAAAACATGATTGGTTTTTATGAAAGACTAACTGGTGCCGTTTTCTTCCCGGATCGTTGAAACCCGCTGCTAGCTATGTGGGCCCAGACGCCAAGGACATTAGCCGCTAAGTGAAATAGCAGCACCGTCAATGACTCTTCCGGTCCCAAGGTCTCGATACTGTTCGGTCAACTGATAGTTAAGGAAGCGCGAACACCTTAGAACTTTCACCGTTATAGTAGCACGAGAACGACCATTCGTGCAAGCGAAACCGCTTTCGTTACTTTTTCTTCACCTTTTTGGCTTCGTGTTGCCAGCTTTTAAGTTGTTGCTGACGTTGGGCAAGTGCAGCTTCATAGCGACCCGTTGTCTTGGGTTGATAGTATTGTTTATTTTTGAGGTTATCTGGCAGGTATTGTTGTGCCACCCAGCCGTTGGGGTAATTGTGAGGCAACTTGTAGCCTTGGCCGTGTCCCAGTTGTTTGGCCCCGCGATAGTGTGCATCGCGTAAGTCATCAGGAATCTGACCAGCTTGTCCACTTTCGACGTCAGCTAGTGCCGCATCGATTGCTTTGATGCCAGAGTTGCTTTTTGGTGCCAGACAAAGATCAATGACGGCATCGGCCAGTGGAATCCGTCCTTCTGGTAGACCCAGGCGTTCCGCACTTTGAATCGCGGTTAGTGTTCGACTGGCCGTGGTTGGGTTGGCTAAACCGATGTCTTCATACGCAATGACTAATAGTCGACGCGTAATGCTATTTAAATCACCGATCGCAATTAAACGTGCCAGATAGTGCAACGCGGCGTTAACATCAGAACCGCGGATCGATTTTTGAAAAGCCGAGATGATGTCATAATGGGCGTCACCATTTGTATCGCCGGAAATCGCCGGTTTTTGAAGGCTTTGCTGAATGGTTGTTAAATCTATTATGATCGTGCCGTCACTTTTAGCAGGCGTAGAGAGTACTGCAAGCTCTAGACCGTTTAGTGCCGCCCGCAAATCGCCATTGGTGGTGTGGGTCAGGTAATCGCGTGCTTCTGGCGTTAAGTCAACCTGATACTTACCTAGTCCGCGTTTGTCGTCTGCAAGGGCGCGGTCAATGGCGGTTGAAATGTCAGTCGGGGTTAATGGCTTGACCTGAAAAATCTGAGTCCGACTACGAATGGCCGGTTGGATGTTCATATACGGATTTTCGGTCGTGGCGCCAATGAGAACGATGCGCCCGCTTTCTAATAGTGGTAATAGAAAATCCTGCTTGGTTTTGTCCAATCGGTGGATTTCATCAAGCAACAGGATAACGGTTCCGCTCATCTTGGCTTCTTCGGCAACGATTTGTAGATCCTTTTTGGTATCGGTAGCGGCATTTAAGATTCGAAACGCATATTTTGTGCTGCCGGCAATGGCACTGGCAATACTCGTCTTACCGGTACCAGGCGGACCATAAAGAATCATAGAACTCAAACGGTGCGCACTAACCATGCGGCGAATAATTCGTCCGGGACCAACAAGCTCTTGTTGACCGACAACTTCATCTAGATTTTGAGGACGCATGCGAAAAGCAAGCGGTTGTTGCAAAAAGATCCCTCCTAAAAAGTGAGCGTGGACCAGCGCGGTTAGAAGTCGGAGTGTAAGTGGCCTCAGCCGTGATGGCCCGGTTTTGGCCATTGCGGCTGAGGTCCTTACACGCAGACTTCTGCGCTGGGGAACGCGTTAAAGAAAGTGAGCGTGAGCCGGCGCGGTTAGGAGTCGGAGTGTAAGTGGCCTCAAGCCTAAATGGCCGGGCTTTGGCCATTTAGGCTTGAGGTCTTCACACGTAGATTGCTGCGACTGCGAACGCGTTAAAGAAAGTGAGCGTGAGCCGAGTCTACGTCGACGAGCACCTCATACGATCACCTGACACATTAAAAAATCATATTTAAAATTCGGCTGCTTGCAGTTCTAACAGTCAAAAAATGCTGTAACCCTTACAAGCATGCTGTTAAACCTGACTGCTGCGTGTTAATCTAATTTTAAATCATCAATTAAAGGAATGACACATTGTGAATCATTATTGGCAACTGATTCAAAAAGAACATTTGTTTGGCTTGGCCGCTCAGACGCGAATGGGTGTGATTCGAACTGTCAAACCCATTCTGCCGGCAGAAACCAACTTACCGCAGTGGCCGCAACGTAGCCGCCATGCTTTGGTTCAGCCACTTTCTGCTTCAGTGTTGCAAATCGTAACCCCATTACTAGACGATTTTCCTGCCGTTATTGACCAGTTACGGGCTGGGCTAAGTCGAATTTGGACGGCATTACCGGAAGCAGGGCACTTATCGGCTTTTACCGCGGAAAAAGTGAACCAGCAAACGGTCCGGATAGTTTTACCGGAAACACTATTTGAACGGTTGTACACAGCAGAGAATTTTCAGGGCCATGGTCCGGAATATGTTGCCTATCGTAATGAAGTTTATCAGTTGGTAGCAGACGGGTTAACACGGCAGTTGCCATTGTTGACTTACTTGTTTTCTGCTTCTCCAGCTGACGGTCACCGCGCATTTTGGCCGTCACCGGATCAGGAACGGCAACTGGTTCAAAAAGTGACGGATCCAGACCACTTGGATCGAATTCTTGCGCTGGACATTGTGGTGGAGCTTGATCCGTACGCTGCTAGCGGGATCACGACCCAAATGCTGACATTCTTGCGTGATAGCTGCTGGTTTGCGCTAAGTCAACCGGCCATTCCGGTAGCGGCGGCAAGTGAAGTGCGCCGGCATGCTGTCATGCAGGCGCGGACAATTGCCCAGCTGGCACCTGATGCCAAAGTCGCCGAGCTGCCGGCAATGCTGGATGCGATGGCGACATGGTTAAATCATGGTGGCATTGATGCGCAACAAAAACAAGCTTTTGAATTGATGCAGACGCGATTAGTGAAGCCGGAAACGAGCATCGCCAGTCAAGTTCTTGCTGCGTTTCATGACCAAACAGCTGCGGATGCGTCATTGAGTCGGGAAGCACAGGCGGACTTAACCACTACCAATGAGTTGCCGGGGATGACAGATTTATCGGAAAACACCCAGGCACTGCTACAAGCTGCTATGGATGGGGGGTATCAGTTCACGATACTGGATCGTCAACAGAACCTGGTGCAAATTGCCACGGATACCCAGACACAAGTCATTGCAGACGGCGTTGTTACCAAGTATACGCCAGCCAATGCCATGATCGTTGCCACTCATCGGCACACAGCCAAACAGTTGCTGGCCGCAGCAGGAATACCAGTTGCACGTGGGGCTAAGTTTACTAAATGGCCGGATGCCAAAGCAGCTTTTGAGCACAGCTTTGCGCATAAAAGTATTGTGGTGAAACCCGAGGCACGCAGCCAAGGCAAAGCGGTTGAGCAGTTTTCGATACCACCGACTGAAAAGCAGTTTGACCGAGCCTTTCATGAAGCCAATCGCCATCATGGGGTGCTCATTGAAATGATGGCACGCGGCACGACCTACCATTTTACCATCATCGGGCAACAAGTGCTCAGCGTCTTGGAAACAGCAGCAGCTAATGTTGTAGGCGATGGGCGCAAAGCCATTAAGGAATTGATCGCCTTGAAAAATGGTCACCGCGCGACTTCCCGGCAATTGCAGCTTGACGCCAGTGCACGGCGTCAGTTAAAGGCTCAAGCGTTAACACCCGAGACTGTGCTTCAACGCGGGCAGCAGGTTTTCTTAACCACTGCCGCGCATCCGCAAACCGGTGGCGATTTGTATGACGTGACGGACGAGATTGATGACAGTTACAAGCAACTGGCGCTAAAAGCTGCTGCCACGCTTGATTTGCCGGTAGCAGCTGTCGACATTGTGATTGATAATCTGTATGCACCGTATGATCCGGAGGCAGATGGGCAGGCAATCGTGATTAGCCTCAATCCGGTACCGGATCTCGCTGTGCCGTTGCATCCGGACATGGGCGAATCACGCGCACTTGCCCCGGCATTGCTAAACTGGCTGTTTGCTGTGAGATAAGTAAACGAGGTCATATTAAAACCGACCTCAGCATGGTAAATTTGCTCTAAGGTCGGTTGGTTACACCGTTCATGATCATGCTTCTGCGCGTTACGGTCACGATGCTGACATTTAGGTGCGGCCACACTCCATTATATTGGTTAAGTTGCGCCAAACGTCTTTAGCGGTTGCTTAGATAGGTTAAAACCACTTTTTCTTAGGCTTTTCTTGCGTGTCATCAAGTGGCGGTAAGATGATGTTAGCCTGATTGATGGCAGTGGCTGCCACAATAAGTAGCCCTGGCGCGGTATCGGCAGTTTGCGCCGTTTCGTTAGCAACCAATGTAAATGGCACATTGGCATCGGTGAGGAGCTTCATGTAAGGACCGGTAATGGCATTATCAAGTTTGCCGTTGAGTAGGGCTTTATAGTTGCGGTCATGGAAATCTTTTAATAATGGGGCAACCTGATGCTGTCGTTTGGGATCAGCCAGTTCCTGATTGCTGATACATAAAGCGACCCGTTCACGTAACGAGCCCATGTACTTGCGGCGTTCGTCGGGTTTGGTTTGCGGTGGGCCGTATAGTGCACTGTTGAGATGTTCCTGCATATTGTCTTCTGCCATGATGAAAAGCCTCCTTATGATGGGTTTGATCAAATAACGATTTAACGATCCTTGGTGAACCGTCTTGTTGTGTGAACGCGAGTCGTAATGTTGAAACCTGACAACGCGTTGCAATATGACCTCATTGTAACATGTTCTAGCGTAAAGAAAGGAATGACGAAAGGGTGTTTACCAGTAACGACTTTGCGGTTTTTGCTGCGCCAACGCTAAGTGCGCGGATGGCCTTGATCCGGCAACAGTTGGATCCGAAGTTTACGCAAGCCGCGCAGAGCATTGTGCCAGTGCTGCAGACGCCGAACCAACCAATCTTTGCCCATATTGCCCAACATCGGCGTCGGCATAAGAACCCGCCGCCAAACACTTGGGTAGCCTTTTCCACGAGTCGCCGCGGCTATAAAATGTTGCCGCATCTGGCGTTAGGTTTTTGGGATGACCGGCTGTTTTTGTGGCTGTCCTGTTTGCGCGAAAGTAAACCTGTACCGAATGATTTTTCAGGTATCACTGATGTTATTTCGACATTACCTGACAGTTGGTTACTGGCTAGTGAGCATACAGCAAAGGCAACTGTGCCGTTAACCGCTGCGTCATTGGCACAGACGATTGAACGATTTGAGACCGTAAAAAGTGCGGAATTTCTGGTTGGCTGGGTTTATTTGGCAAGCGACCCGCTTTGGCAAATACCTGATAAGCTATGGTTAGACATACAACAGCGGGTGCGAACCTTAGCGCCGGTATTTGCGCGGTTAGTTCAAAATACTGCCGCTGTCCGGTAAGCATAACTACTTGTCATGATTTCGATTCTTGATGTGATTTCAAAAAAAGCTGATAAAAACTTAGCAGTGAAAACATCAGGGTGGTAAAATCACACTGATTAAGGAACGGGTTGTCGGCTTGAACGACTGAAAACTTCGACTTCGGTCATCTAAAGGAGAAAACTATGCCAGATGTACGTTTTCACAGCGTCTTTGATATTATTGGACCGGTTATGGTGGGGCCAAGTAGCTCACATACAGCCGGGGCAGCGCGGATTGGTAAAGTCGTGCGCGACATTTTTGGCGAACCCCCGGAGACGATTACGATTTACCTTTACGAATCATTTGCCAAAACCTATCGCGGTCATGGTACCGATGTGGCGCTAGTAGCAGGGCTGTTGGGGATGGCACCCGATGATCCGCGGTTGCCGGAATCGCTGAAGCTGGCCTATGACCAAGGCATTAAAGTGAGTTTTGTGCCGAAAAGCGATAAGGTTGATCATCCTAACACGGCACATATTGTCTTGCAAGCCGGTGATCACCGGTTAGCGGTCACTGGGGTTTCCATTGGTGGCGGGAATATTCAGATCACGGAAATCAATGGGTTTAAGATATCGTTGAGCATGGGTCAGCCGACTTATATCACCATTCATGACGATGTGCCGGGGATGATTGCGCAGGTCACCAAGATTTTCTCCGATGCCGGCATTAATATCGGGACAATGACGGTGACCCGCACCGCTAAAGGGGAACAGGCAATTATGATCATTGAAACGGATGATTATCATGATGATATTTTGGCCAAATTGAAATTATTACCGCATATGCGCAATGTCACTTACTTTGAGTGATGACGCGCTAACAACTGGTTACGAACTGGCTAATAAAGGAGCTTATCATGTTTTATACCGTTAAAGAACTTGTAGAACAAAGTCATGCCTTCTCCTCGGTTGCTGAACTCATGGTGCATACGGAAGTCGAAAACTCAACGCGGACTGAAGCACAGATCCGTCATTTAATGAGCCGTAATCTGGAAGTGATGGAACGCTCGGTTAAGGAAGGTATTGCCGGGGTCAAAAGTGTCACCGGGTTAACCGGCGGCGAGGCCAAAAAGCTGAACCATTATATTGCTGATGACCGGTTCATGAGCGGTAAACCGATCATGGAGGCTGTTCGCAATGCAGTGGCAGTTAATGAAGTGAACGCTAAAATGGGGCTGATTTGTGCGACGCCGACTGCGGGATCGGCAGGAGTTCTGGCCGGTGTTTTGTTGGCGATGCGTGATCGCCTGCACCTGACGCATGATCAGCAGCTTGATTTTCTTTTTACCGCTGGGGCGTTTGGCTTGGTCATTGCAAATAATGCCGGGATTGCCGGAGCAGAAGGCGGGTGCCAGGAAGAAGTTGGCTCGGCCAGTGCGATGGCTGCGGCGGCGTTGGTTTGTGCTAATGGCGGCAGTGCTGAACAGGCAGCCACCGCCGTTGCGATTACATTGCAAAACATGCTGGGGTTGGTTTGTGACCCAGTTGCCGGCTTGGTGGAGGTTCCGTGTGTGAAGCGAAATGCATTGGGAGCAAGTCAAGCCATGATTTCCGCTGACATGGCATTGGCCGGTTGCATCAGTGTGATTCCGGCCGATGAGGTGATTGAAGCGGTTAATCGCGTCGGCCTGCAGTTGCCAGCAACATTGCGGGAAACCGGTGAGGGCGGCCTAGCAACGACACCAACTGGCTTACGGCTGAAAGAACAAATCTTCGGCAAAAAGTAATTGTGATTCAATGACGGCACGACAAATTTTTGCTCGGCATGAGTTTTATTTAAACGGCGTTACCGGCAACAAGGCATTTGGAAAGGGTCAATCGTGATTAATTTATATATTATTCGACATGGTGAAACAGCAGGCAATGTGCGCCGCTTAATTCAAGGCGTGACGAATTCACACTTGAATGCGCGCGGACGTAAACAGGCGTATGCTTTGGGAGTCGGTTTGCGTATCAGTGGTTTGAAGGTAGAGCGTATAGTGGCAAGTGATCTCATTCGCGCGCAGGAAACCGCCCAGCAGATCTTATTAGGGATGCAAAAAAAGTTGCCAGTTGAAACTGACAGCGGTCTACGTGAACAAAATGATGGCATTTTTGAAGGCCGTGAACTGGAAGATGTTTCCCAGGAAGTTTTTCAGGTTCCAGATTATCATCAGCTGGTCACCAGTGGCAAAGTGCCGATTGAAGCGATTGCGGACGGGTTTCATGCCGCCGATACCACGAATCAGGCGGAAGACAGTCAACAAGTTATTGCTCGCTATGATTTTGCCTTGCGTCGGATTGTTGCGGCGGCGGAAACAGCCGGCCAGTCCAATGTACTCGTCGTGAGTCACGGCACGGCTAGCTTGTTATGGTTACGTGCACATGGAGGCGTTTTGTCCAATCGTACCGAACTAACCAATGCCAGTGTTAGCAAGGTGACCTACCAAGATGGCCGGTTTAAAGTCGCCTGGCTGGATAATACGAGTTTTCGCGATCAGGGTTTGAAGGAAGCCTGGACCCACGATGCTTGAAAAGAAACGTCTGCTTAGTCACCTCATCAAGTAGGCGTTTTTTTGCGCCTGTGAGTGCTGGTGAACGGAGAATCAAGTCATTTTTTTGCGGGTACCCTGTCATTTTCGAAAAGATTGTGCACTATCTAAATCGGCCGTGCGCGCGTATACTTAAGGTGAATTTTGAAGTGGAGGCGGTGGATGATGAAGCTGACAGTCGAAGCTTATCTTGCCAAGTTGACCAATTTACTATTAGCGCCAGGCACGCGTGCGTTTGAGCGCCAACAGTTAGTGCGGGCCAAACAGCAGGTGGAAGGCGGCGCTTCAGTCGGGGCGAGCTGGGATCAATTAAAAGCAAGCTTGCGACCCTTGGCGATTCGCGATAACCTGACGCCGGATGTAGCCGATTTTTATCGGGCGCAAACAGGTGATCCTGAAGGTGCGCAGACAACGGATATTAGTGCACATTTTCAGCATGATCTGGCTTATCAGGAGCGAGCCATTTTTGCAGGTGGCTGTTTCTGGTGCATGGTTGAGCCATTTGTTGATCAGCCCGGTATTCAGTCAGTCATTTCTGGTTACACAGGTGGGGACGTACCGAATCCGACATATGAGCAAGTCATCAGTGACCAGACTGGCCATGTCGAAGCAGTGGAGATTATTTTCGATACGCGACGGATTCGCTATCAGGAATTGGTTGACTTGTATTTTCAATTAACGGATCCAACCGATGCATTGGGGCAATTTCAAGATCGCGGTGGTCATTATCGCCCTGTCATTTTCGTTGCCGGACCGAGCCAACGTCAAATTGCTGAAGCCGCTAAAGTTAAGGTGGCGGCTTCCGGTCGTTATGTGCGGCCGATTGTGACGGCCATTGAACCTGCTGCCACTTTCTGGCCTGCAGAAAATTATCATCAGGACTTTTACAAAAAGAATCCGCAACGTTACCGGTTGGTTGAAAAAACCCGCCAGCAATTTCTTAAGTTTCAGCATGCGCAAGGTGATTTGCGGGTGTTGCTGAAACGCCGTAAAGCTAAGTAGCTTGGCCGAGGGGATGATGACATGCAAAAACCTAAACGTCATTGGAGCGAGCGTGATATGCCTAATCTTGCGGGTAAGGTTATCGTGGTGACCGGTGGAACAAGCGGGGTTGGCCTAGCCATGAGCGCAGCGTTATTGCGACATGGCGCGGCGGTGACGATTGTAGGTAAAAATAAATCCAAAGGCGAGCTGGCGGTTGTGAAGTTAAAGCAGCAGACGAAGCGGCAAGCCATTACCTTCATGGCCGCGGATCTTAGTGAGCAACAGGCAGTTAACCGGCTGGCAGATCGGCTTTTGCAGGTGCTGCCGCATTTAGATATTTTGATCAATAATGCCGGGGTTATGATGCCGGCTAAGCGAATCGTGACGGCTGACGGCGTTGAATTGACGTGGGCGGTGAACTATTTTTCCGGATTTATGCTCACGTTGCGGCTGGCGGGATTACTAGAGAAAGCACCGTCAGCTCGGGTGGTCAATGTTGCGTCAATTGCAATGGGCAACCCGCAGCTGACGTTTAACCAGTTTGATGGCCGCAACTATCGACCATGGCATTTTTATATCACTTCCAAATTGGCTCAAGCCATGATGGCGGTCAAACTCAACCAGCTTTTTAAAGCAGCTGGACATGCGGTCATGGTGAATGCGTCCAGCCCGGGACTGGCGGCAACCAGTCTTAAGGTGATTCAATCGAAAGCAACGGCCTGGCCCATACGGCTGGCAGCACTGAGTTTTCGGGTGCTGCCTTGGGTGCGCCAATCCCCGCAGCAAGCAGCCTTATCCGCACTGTATGCCGCAACTGCACCTCAAGCAGAAGGCGGGGTCGTCTATGCCCCGGCATTATGGCACGGTCTACGCGGATATCCTGGCTTATCCGCATGGAATCAGCGGCCTGAACTTCATGATCAAGCGCTGTTAAACCGCCTGTATCTAGCTTCCCGACAGGTGACGGGCATTTAGTCTGTCTTCGAAATGTTCAACCAGATGCTGGGGCTATGTTTTTCACAACAATCCTGATTTAATCACCATGAAAAGGGTTTCCTAAGATTAGCACATGTTGTGGTGACCTTCCCTATTACCACCAATATATTGTATATTCAAGACTTACATTTCAGATTTTCTTGCGGCATAATAAAAACGGTCGTTGTCGTACAACGAAAACTGAAACTTAAGGGAGTCTTGTTTTGTGCAAACGTCTGGGAATTATTTTAGTTGGTTGCTGCATCAGTTAAAAGGATGGCCGCAACAGAATTATTATTTATTTTGGTTTGCCTTTGGGTGTCAGCTGATGACGTTGGTGGATGCAAAAATTACTGCTGTTACCGTCATTACTTTTATCGGCACAACCTTAGGGGTACTTTGTGTGCTGGCAATTAACGCGACCAAGGCTGTCAATGGCTGGCTTGGGTTGCTGAGTGCGGCCTGCTTTATTTTTGTTGGTTATACCGCCCGTAATTACCTTTCCATGTTCGAACAGATTGCTTACGTGGTTACCCTGGATCTGCCGGTGTTAATTAGTGTGCGGACTTGGAATGATGATACCAAGAACCATCTGAAGACTTTCAACTTGCAGAAATGGGTGTTGTCCATTGGCTTCACCTTGGTGGTTTGGGCAGTCAGTGCGTACTTAATCGGTCAATTCACGAATGATCCTCGCCCAGTTTATGATGGTATGGCATTTGCAATTTCGTTAACAGGCGGCATTGTTTGCTTCTTGCGGTACAACAATCAATATTTCTGGTGGTTGTTCAGCGGGATTGCACAGCTTATTTTGTGGGCTGTCACCTTTGCGCAAGGCGATGCGAGCTTGGCAATGGCGATCAACTCCAGCATTTATGTCATCAATGATATCCTTGCGTTCACTGTGAGTCCTTGGTTCAATCGTGGGCGTAAGCAACTTGGTTTAAAGACACTTTAAATAGCACTTTTGCTATTGATGTGGTAATGTTTTAATTTGTTATAACCTAATTAAGCTAATTGAGGAGCGAGATTTGTGATCTACATTCTGGGCAGTATTGGTGCAGGAAAAACGTCTTTGACAAAAGTTTTGTCAGCGGATATGGAAGCACCTGCGTATTATGAAGATGTTGAAGGTAATGGGATGATTGCCAATATGCTGCAGAAGTTCTATGGTGCCGGCGCTGACAGTCGTAAACGAACCGGGGCCATGTTGCAGATTGCATTTTTGACCTTCCGCTATCAGCAATTGAAAAAAGCCGTGACGCAGGAAAATGCGATTATGGATTCGTCACTGGAATCAGACTTTGTGATGGCGTCACAATTGCATAAACATGGCGAAATCGACGACATTGATTACAACGTCTATGTCACGTTGTCTCAGGAAATGCAAAGTAACGTCAATGGCAGTCCGTGGAACGGGTTACCGGATTTAGCCGTTTATCTCAAAATCGATCCGGATCATGAACTCGATGAAATTCAAAGTCGCGGTCGGGATATGGAAGACATTCGCCAAAAGCCGGAATTGGTCGCATATTATCGACGTGTCAATGCTGCCTATCAAGATTGGGCAAAAGGTTACACGCGCTCATCCATGATTACCATTGACCGTGATCGGTATGATTTCATGCATTCTGCAGCAGATCGGGCGACAGTGCTTGATCAGATCGAGTCTAAGCTAGTTGATCTAGGCAAGCTATCACCCCAGACTTTTGAGGCGTTACAAGCCAAACATGCAGCCGGTCCAATTTCAAAGTTTGCATAATTTTGATGGTTGCCACCAAAAAAGGTTCCAAGTAGCTATCCTGATTGGCAGGATCGTTAACTTAGAACCTTTTTGTTTGGCGTTCATCACTAAGATTTAAAAACAGGGTACTGAAATTGCACGGGGAAAGCTGCATCGGTGCGTTTTAAGGTTTTGCAATCATTACCGCGTGTCTATGCTATGATTAAATCAAAATGTGAGTAGGCGTCATCCATGGCGTTTTGGCTTAGATGTGGTGAACTATTGAAGGAGGAAACCATTCGTGACGATTTATGATCAGCATATGCATACACTGTATTCATTTGATTCTGAAGCCCAGTTGCGGGATTATTTAGCGCAGACTCAGGCACCTGTTGTCACCACTGAGCATCTTGAGTTTGATAATCCGGACGATGGCGGGCGTGATGATCTGCCGGATTATGCCGGGATGAAACGAACACAAGCCGCTCTTGCTAGTCACTATCAAAACGAAATGTTACTTGGGATAGAGGCAGGCTACTCTGCGCCGGCAGAGGAACGATTACGCGATTATCTGGCCAACCACGACTTTGATTTGACGCTGTTGAGTTTTCATCATGATGGGCAGCATGATTACCTAGATGCGCAGCTGGCTGGATTACCGGCAAAACAGCAATTGGAAGATTACTTTACGCGGATGCTGGCTGGACTCAAACAGTTTCACGATGCGGATGTTCTTGCTCATTTTGATTATGGCTTGCGGCTCTTTGATATCACACCGGAGCAGTTGGAAGCATGGGGCAAGCCACTGCTGGATCAGATCTTTGCCATTGCAGTCGCGCATGATCTTGCATTGGAGTTAAACACCAAGTCGATGTATCGCTGGCACAATGCGCCTTTGTATGACCAAGCCATCTCATGGTATCAGCAGGCAGGTGGCCATTTGTTCACGATTGGCAGTGATGCTCATGAAGGTCCGCATTATGAAGCCAACTTTAAACAGGCACTGGCCATGTTAAAGCGGCACGGCGTCAAAGAAATTGCAACTTATCGTCGTCATCATCGGACAATGGTGCCAATTGAGCCGCCTGTGGTTGATGCAGATAATGTTTATTGAAGGTTAGCGCACTAAAAAGCCGTTTCCGCAGATGATGAGCGGAAACGGCTTTCGTTTACTTCAAATAAGCATAGACAAAGTTGAAACTGTTACCCGGGCTGGTTTTTAGATCGTGCATTTTTGGATTAACCATCCGCGCGGCAACGAGTTGATAAAGCGGAATCGCGCCGGCTTGATTGACAAGTAGTTGTTCGGCCTGCGTCATGTCCTTAAATCGCGCCGTTGGATTGTTGGCATCAGCACCATTGGCCTTGGCCATGAGCTGGTCGTAATCGCTATTTTGCCATTGACCGTGGTTGTACTCACTGGTGCTGGTGAACAGATCCAGATACGTATTCGGATCAGGGTAATCTGCGCCCCAAGTACTTAGCACCATGTCAAAATCACGCGTCGACGCCCGCTGTTGGCGATTCTTGGCCGGCACGCTGGCAATACTGATCTTCAAGCCAGGCAGATTTTCCTGAAGCGTTCCTTGAAGATACTCCTGGGTCGCCTTGACTGCATCAACGTCATCACCGAGAAGCTCAACACTAACATTCTTAATGCCGAGTTCCTTAAGCCCTTGATTCCAGAGCGTTTGGGCCTTTTTCTTGTTATATGTGGTGATTGTTTTTGTGCCCTTACCAACCGCAGTGGCAAAATCGGTTGAGCTGTCAGGTAATTGACTCAAGTCGGCCGGGGTGATGCCGCGCGCAACGATTGAGCCGTCAGCAAGAACATTTTTAACAAAAGAATCGCGATTAATGGCCATTGAAATTGCCTGACGGATCTTCGTGTTCTTAAACGCGGGCACTTTGTTTTCGTTTAGTTCCAGGAAATACGTGCGGGCGCGTTTGGTGGCGACATAACCGGTCTTACCTTTTTGTTGTGCGGCAAGTTGGCCGGTTAACGTGGCATCATCCAGTTTGCCGGTGTGGTAAAGGTCGAGTGCCGTATTGGTGTCTTTGACCACTTGAACATCGATTTGAGTCAGGTGAACATTCTTTTGATTCCAATAACGGTTGTTTTTGACCTCGGTCCACTTGTCGCCGGTACCGGTCCAACCTTTGGATTTAAAGGCACCGTTTGAAAGGGTGTATTCGGACTTGGTGCCGTATTTGTTGCCCCATTCCTGTACTTTTTTAGCGGGTTGCGGGAAGAAGGCAACATTGTTTAGCAGGCTGTTGAAGTAGGGAATCGGATGTTCCAGCGTGACTTCAAGCGTCTTGCTGTTGATTGCCTTGACGCCAAGGGTCGCGGCCGGTTTTTTGCCAGCACGGATGTCGTCAGCATTCTTGATGCCGGAATACATATTGGCTTGAGATGACTTAGTGGCCGGGTTGACCGTTCGCTGCCAGGCGAAAACGAAATCCTGTGCCGTGACCGGGGTGCCGTCACTCCACTTAGCATCGCGTAACGTAAAAGTATAAGTAAGCCCATTGTTAGTTGGCTTCACAATCTTGGTTGCCATTGCCGGCTGTAGTTTATGACCGTAATACTTGTACAGGCCATTCATGGTATCGATAATCGCCTGGCCGGAAACGCCTTCCGATGCCTTACTTGGATCAAGCGTTTGCAGCACATCTGATTCCATGCGGTGCCAGACCTGTTGTTTGCTCGAACTGGAACTCGATTGTTTGCCTTGCTGACCGCATGCAGCTAGAACAATTGTGAGTGCTGCCGTGATCATAACGAGCCATTTATGTTGTGTTTTCAAGTCTTGCCCCTCCAGTTAATAGACTGTTAATAGAATAACAATCTCCTTACAAAAAGCAAGCGTTTTAGCTCAAAAAAACCTCGTATTCAGCTGTTCTGAAGTGGGTCTCGGATAAGGAGCATCGCAGAATCTAGCGTGCTGGCAGCTTATCAGTCCGAAATGTCAATTTAACGGTGAATGAGTCGTCATGGGCCTCAAGCTTCATTTTTCCGCCAAGTGTGGTCGTCAGCGATTGGACGATGCTTAAACCCAAGCCGACACTTTGCGTGGTGCGCGCCGCATCGGTGGTGTAGAAGCGATCGACTAATTGATCGACGTGCGAAACCGGTTGTGCCGTGTCATTTGAGAAGGTCATGACCAAGTGATGGTTATCTTGGCGGGCAAAAGAAAGCTTGGCCTGACTTTTGGCGTATTTAAGCCAATTGCCAATTAAATTCTGAATAATTCGGCGCATGAGGGTTTCATCGGTTTCGAGCATTAATTGATCGGTGATGGCAGGTGTCACTTTTAATCCGCTGGCGGTGAGTTGGTCATAGTAATCAAAGAGTTCGTTTTTAAGTAATTCCGAAACGTTAACGGCTTGATGGTTCAAACTGCGGGTCTTTTCCTGAATCAGATTGAAGTCCATCAGATAATGCAGATAGTAGTTGACTGAACGCAGGTTGTTGGCAATCCGGGCGAGGGAAGGCTTGGGATCGGCTTCGGGTTGACGGTCAAGTAGTTGAACATAACCGGTTGCCACTGTGAGCGGGGTTTTGATATCGTGCGTCAGATCCATGAGCATTTGGTGAATCTTTTTTTCCTGTTCAACTTGTTCGATTTGAAGTTGATGCATCGTATTGAGATTTTGATTGATGCCCGCGCTAAGTTTGCGAATCAAAGGTAGGTTCGTGTTACTTGTGATCCCTGCATTGGTGTTATGGTGATTAATATAATCAAGATCACGGCTGATGCGATGAACATCGGTTATCACCAGTAATAGCAAGGCAAAGAGTACTAGACAGATCACGATAAGTAAGATAAGGATGCCAAGCATAATGATTTCTCCTTGCTAAATCAAACGTACACCGATGCCCCAGATTGAAATGATGTATTTGGGATCATGGGCAAGTTCATTGATTTTTGTCCGTAAGTTGCTGATGTGAACGTTTAAGGTATTGTCGGCATTTAAAAACGGCTCACCCCATACATGTTCATAAAGTTGGCTTTTATCAAAGACTTGATGGGGATCACGCATCATTAACGCCAACATGTCATATTCTTTTTTAGGCAGCGTTAGGGTTTGCTGATTAACGGTCACCACATGGCGCTTAGGGTCTAATTGAATTTCGCCGACTTTTAGTTGATCGTTCATCGTTACCGGTTGGCCGCTGACTTGGCGCAGTTGGACTTGAATGCGTGCCAGTAATTCGTCAATGTCAAACGGTTTGGTCAAATAATCGTTTGCGCCTTGCTGCAACAGAGCAACAGTTTTGGCTTTTTCCTGAATCGCCGTTAACACCAGTACGGGAACTTGGGATGTTTTACGAATGGTTGTTAAAACACTTTCGCCGGTCACGTTGGGCAGCATTAAATCGAGAATGATCAAGTCCGGTTGTTCTCGATGAAAGGCCGTTAAAGCCTGAATGCCGTCATAAGCCTGAGTGACCGTATAAGTCGGGGTTAGCACATCTTTTAATAAGGCCTGGATATCCTGATGATCTTCAACAATTAATATCTTCGCCATCATCGTCACTCCTTTCCTCCAATGATAGTGTAAGCTATTAATGCACCTTTTCACAATTTAGGTTTAATTAAGGATTGATTATGCTGGTAATTAAGGAATGATCGCTATGCTGGTTTTGTAAAGCAAAATAATGGAGGTAAGGACGATGGATGAACCGGTTTTAACGATTGATCAGGTCAGTAAACAATTCGGTCATTTTCAGGCACTGGATCAAGTGAGTTTTACGGTTGAACGCGGTGATATTTATGGCTTAATTGGCGAAAACGGGGCGGGAAAAACGACCTTGATGCGGCTGATTACCAGCTTATCCCCAATGCAGGCAGGCACGATTACACTGCTGGGCGAGCGGGCCGGTCATTACCAGCGCGCTTTAAGTCGAGTAGGGGCGATTATTGAAAGCCCGGCAGCGTTTGAAAAATTAACCGTCACTCAGAACTTGCGACTTTGCGCTATTCAGCATGGCATCAATGATCAACAGTTCATTGCAGAGACGATTGATTTTGTGGGCCTTCGGGAAAAGCGAACCACTAGAGTTAAGCACCTTTCACTTGGGCAGCGGCAACGTTTGGGGTTAGCATTAGCGATTTTGCCACGGCCGGATTTTTTGATTTTAGATGAGCCGATCAACGGTTTGGATCCGGCCGGGATTATGGAATTTCGACGATTACTTAAGTTATTAAATGAAGAACGCAAGACGACGATTTTGATTTCGAGCCATATTTTGAGTGAACTTTATCAAGTATCCACTCGGTTTGGCATCATTCACCATGGTCAAATGATCAAGCAATTAAGCAAGGCGGAATTGGATCAGGCTAATCAATCAGGACTGGCCATTACCGTTGACCGGGCGACGGTGGCCGCACAGGTACTGGATCAGCACGGTTATCAGCCGTTTGATGTACTTGACGATCAGCATCTGTTATTACGCCAAAAAGATGTCGATGCGGCCGCGGTCAATCAATTACTGGTGACCAGTGGGGTGAGTGTTCAAGACGTCAGCCACCAAGCCGGTTCATTGGAGCAATTTTACATGCGCTTGCTGGGGCAGACTGAAAAACAGGAGGGACAGGCATGATGAATCAAATTCGCGCCGATTTCTATCGCCAACGCCGTACACTAGGCATGTATGTCATCGTTCTTATCACCATCGCCTATGCTGTTTGGTCTGTTACAAGCAAGAATGTCGGCGGTGTGACAGTACATGGAGATGACAATCTCTTTGCCCGAGTCGCGGCAAAAACGTGGACGGTTCAGTTTGGCGTCCAGGCCGCCAATATGACGGACACGCTCTTACTTTATTTCTTTATCGGGGTCTTTGTGATTGTTTTTGGCTATGAGTTTAGCCAAAAGGTTTACAAGAACACGCTGATTTCAGGGATTTCGCGCCTCCAATTTGTTCTGGCGAAATACTTAGTGATGTTGCTTGACTTACTTATCTTATTTACCGTTAACTTTGGTATTGCGCTGCTTGGCGGTTTAGCGAAGGGGCGCGCATTAGGTGCCAGCTGGCCAAGTGTTTTGAATACCATGGGCTTAAGTATTGTTGCAGCCACCTTTTTCCTGAGTGTCATCTTTAGTCTGGGTGTCTTTTTATTAATCGCGACTGGCTCGATGACAATTGCCACGATTGTCGTGGTTATTTTCCCGATTCTCGTAGGGGTGATCCATCTAATTGGAGAGTGGTCATGGTTGAAGTATATTGATTTCTTGGCAGTTTCCCAGAACTTGGGCGTTGGTAGCATGAAAATGAGCGAGTTGCCGCCGTATATTGCAGTTAGCCTCGGATTTTTGATTGTGATGATCGGTTCGTCAGCATGGCTTTTGCAGAAAAAAGAGTTATAACCTGAGTCACTTTCAATCATAGCTTGAATAAACAACCAGCAGATAACGTCTCCTCAGTCGGCGCATCTGCTGGTTGTTTGCGTTAATCTTCAAGTGGCGGATGACGGGTTTTGTTGCTGAAAGATCGTCAGAAACTTTTGCGCGGTTCGCGACATGGGCGCATGGCGGGTCCAGATCAACGTCATACGGGTCGTGAGTTTAGGTGAAAATGGGATAAATGATAAGGCCATTTCCCGGTTATCGAGTAAATGATCAAGGCCCACAGTGTAACCTAAGCCAAGGTTCGTCAGTATTCCGGCATTGTAGGCTAAATTGAAGCGGCTAACGATTTGCGCGGGGTCAAAATTTGGGCCGGCCCATTTTTCAAACAAAGTGACAACTGGTTGTCGTTCTGAAATGATGAGTGGCTGATGGCGGATCATTTTGGGCGTGACAGCCGCGAATTTAGCCATCGGGTCGGTTTTAGGAACCACTAATCCCCAGATGTTTTCACCGGGAATCGGGGTATAGGCATATTTATAAGTATCGGCTGGATCGATCACAACGCCAAAGTCGAGTAAGCCATGATCAAGTTGTTCGGTGATTTCGGCCGCATTACCACTGTAGATTTTTAATTTAACATCAAGAAATGTGGTCACCAAGGTCTTGGCCGCATGCAGAACACTGCGATTAAGCCTGGATTCACCCAGACCAATGGCTAAGCTGCCGTTAATGGCTTGGTCATCGGTCATATCGGTGATAGCAGCGTCTGTCAGGTTAAGGATTTGGCGCGCTCGGTTGACGAGATAAGTGCCATTAGCAGTCAAGCTGATCGCCCGATTTTTCCGATTAAAAAGTTTGGTGCCAAGTTCACGTTCTAGTTCCTGCATTTGGCGCGACAAGGCAGGTTGGGAGATGTGAATCTTATTGGCAGCAGCCGTGATCGTGCCTGCGTCGGCAATTGCTACCAGATAACGTAACGTGCGTAATTCCAAGGCCAAGGCTCCTAATCATAATAAAAATGCATAATGATACATGCTATATAAGTATTATACATTTTTCGCTCGCTGACTCATAATGAACTCAATGACGAAAGAAGGTAGATCGTGTGACTAAAGAGAATGATCATGCGGGTCTTTTCGGACTAGGCCAAGCTAACACCGCTTATCAACAATATTTTAAAGGCCAGAGCTATTTGCATTCACTTGTTGGCGCGGAAAATGAAATTGATGTCCATGTCGCCAATGTGACGTTTGAACCTGGGTGCCGCAATAACTGGCACATTCATCATCACGGATTTCAAATATTGCTGGTAACAAGTGGTGAAGGCTGGTACCAAGAAGCTGGTAAACCGGCGCAAAAATTACATCCAGGCGATGTTGTCACGATTCACGAAGGTATCAAACATTGGCACGGGGCCACAAAAGATCATTGGATGAGCCATATTGCAATTACAAAGGGAACTAGCGAATGGCTTGAACCTGTCAGTGATGAAGCATATGCAGCATTACCGGAGGTTGACTAATTAATGAAGAAACAAACAGCAGGAAGAAAACAGTTAGGCGATTTTGCCCCGCAATTCGCCGCACTAAATGATGATGTCTTGTTCGGCGAAGTCTGGGCCAAAGAAAACGAGTTGTCGGCGCGTGATCGCAGTTTGATCACCATCGCCTGTCTTATGACGAGCGGCGATTTCCCCCAGTTAAAAGCACACCTGAAAATGGGTAAAGATCATGGCTTGACGAAAGCGGAAGTCGTTGCAACCATCACGCATTTGGCATTTTATGCAGGGTGGCCCAAGGCGTGGTCGGCTATGGGCTTGGCTAAAGAAGTGTATGGCAAATGAGCGGATGCGGCACCATTTGAGTATTTAGAAGTGTTGCGTGTGAAGGGCAAATCGCACCGTTTGGCAACGTGGTCACTGGTCATCGGATGCAAGAGGTTGCTGATTTTATCAAGGGTTATAACGCTGCTAAAGTAGAATTAACTGAACATATGAAAGATTAATATTGAGCGCCTGTGGGGATTATCAAGGTAAGTTGATGATCTAACCACGGGCTTTTTATTTTAACCGAGTATGCGTTTTTAGACGATGACCGAGTCACCCTAAAAAGTATCAACCACCGTTGTATGGCTATGTCCACGATAAGCAACTTGCCGTCCTCGGTGAAAAACCTGCATGAGAATTAAATTAGACTAATGTATACTTAAAAAGTAACTGATACAAGGTGGAAAGTCAGCAAAGGGACGATGGCATGGTGTTAAAAGCGGATTTTTTTGATTATTATCACTACAAGACCGAGCTGACTGCACTTTGCCGTGAGTATCATTTGGCTGCTTCCGGTACCAAAGCGGAATTGAATCAGCGGCTAAGGGCGGTAATGTTAGGTGAGCCTCCTGAGACCCCAACGCGAACTAGCGGGCCGACAGCCAAGGTTAATCTTGGTGTGATCACGCTCACGACCCCACTTGCCGGATCGGGTTTCGCGTTTAACGCGGCCGCACGTTGCTTTTTTGCGGCGTATTTTAAGACATCTAAGTTTGCGTTCACCAAGCCAATGGCAGTTATCAAACGGCAAGCCGAGTCACGGCCTGAGTTAGGATTGACAGTGGCCGATCTAGTTGCGGTTTATCAAGCGACGCAAACACCAGCGGCGCGCAAACAGTTTCTTGCCCATAATGCCGAGGAACAGACTTACGAGTGGAATCGATTTGTACGCGACTTCTTTGCTGATCCTGCTACTGTTGTCTTTAGTCCTCGATTAAAAGTTGCAGCAATTCTCTGGAAAAACGTCAAAAGATCAATGACTCCCAAGCGTTATACACATCAGTTATTGAGCCGATATCGTGAGGAAATCGCACGATATAAATTATAATTTGCGAGTCCTTTTCCGGAAGGGACACTCAATATGCGGTGAAATACCACGATAGCTTTTCATGACCTCTTTGATTTTCATTTTATTTTAGTTGAATATTCAGTATAATCAAAGCCAAGTAAGCGTACCACTTTACAAATGCTATGATCAAAAGTCTTTGAACAAAGCAATTACTTTTGAGTCTTTATTACTTTATTTATAATGACTGGAGGGTGAAATGAAAATCAAATCAGGCACCTCGGATCAAGGGTGGGAACTGGTAGACCGATTAGATCACGATAATGTAAAGTCGCACCCTTTTTCCGGGAAAGGGGCTGACTTGACCATTAATCTCGTTGCTAAACAAGGCACTCAAGTTATTGGCGGCGTGGCAGCGAGTTCGGATGATTACGGGATCGGCTATTTGGAGATGCTGTGGGTTGATCCAATGTTTCGTCGGCAAGGAATTGGCCAGGCTTTGCTGGTGGCAGTCGAGCAGGCACTTTTCAAAGCGGGCTGTCGCAAAGTCAGGTTAGAAACTTTCGATTATCAGGCGCCGGCTTTTTATCGCGCCAATCAATATCAAGCGTTCGGCAAGTTGCATTATACCCATGCAGCGTTGACCGAATACTTTTTTGTCAAACCATTGCAATTGCAAGTATCACCAGTCTTGCCAGCGACCTATACGTTAGCCTCAGGGGATGATGCAGCGATGACTTGGGTTGAAGATCAGTTTGAAGCGGAGAATTTGGCGAAGAAGCCGCTTTTGCAGGCAAAACCGGGAATCACGTTCACTTTTTTGGCCGAAGAAGATGGCCAGTGTGTTGGCGGTATCTTTGGCTATAGCGCTATGTATCGAATCGGCTACATTGAAGCCTTGTGGGTCGCACCGGCGTATCGGCGTAAGGGACTTGGCACGCGGCTGGTGAACCAACTATTGGCCGCGTTCAAGGAAATTAATTGCCCGATCGTCCATTTAGATACATTGTCATTCCAAGGTCCGCAGTTTTATCCTGCGCTAGGATTTCAACAATTTGGAACCGTTGATTATCCTGACAGTGGCGTGAGTGAATTGTTTTTCGTCAAGTTGATCCAAGATTGAAAAGAGATGCAGCATGGTCAGCAGCAACAGTATCATCGTCACCCGTGAAAAAGTACCAGCAAAAAAGCAGGCCATTGTGCGCGAAGTTTTAGCCGACTTACCTGAATGGTTTGGGCTACCCGCATCAACACAGGAATATATTGAGGCGGCGGCAACTTTGCCACTGTGGGTCGCTAAACAGGATGATCAAGTCATTGGGTTCATTGATTTTGATAAAACGAGTCAAGCAACAGGTGAGATTAACTGTATGGGCGTCAAGAAAGCTTACCACCACAAGGGAGTTGGCCGGCAATTATTTCAGGCGTTGGCGGCCTTTGCGCGGCAACGTGCACATTATCTGCAGGTTAAAACGGTTGATGAAGGTCATTATCCGGAATATGATCGAACGATTCGTTTTTATGAAGCGATGGGGTTTGAGCGCTTAGAGGTCTTTCCGCAGTTGTGGGATGCCTGGAATCCGTGTTTGGTTTTGGTTAAAAAGTTATAAAAATCGCTATGGTTCTGAGAACACAGTGTTTGTGAGTCTCAGAGCCATTTTTGTTTGTGGAAGACTACAGATCAAAGTGATAAACGTTATGAACCTATTTACATCTAGTTTTTAAAACTATATAATATAGTCATTAAAGCTGATGGAGGCGCAACATGACCGAAAAAATTGCAATTCTCGTTGATTCAGGTTCGGATGTTCCTAAAAGTGTGCTGGATGCGAACCCGAATATTGCGGTTGTCCCATTGAACATTACGATGAACGGGCATAACTATTTGGACGCAGTTGAGATTACCCCGGATGAATTTTATTCGGCATTGGCAACGGCTGAAACCTTGCCGAAAACATCCAGTCCTTCACCGCATGCAGCCAAAGAAGCGCTGGCAGGACTGTTTGCGGCGGGTTATACGCAGATTCTTGGGATTACAATTTCGAGTGCGTTGTCAGTCACGCACCATGTCTTTCAACTAGCGGCGGAGGAATTTCCCGACAAGCAGATTGCTATCCTAGACACGAAAAGCATCGGCATTGGCAGTGGCATTCAAGTTGCCTATGCGACCTCGCTAATCAATGCCGGCGAATCGTTTCAGACGCTGGTGGCAAAAGTTGAAGCGTCAATTGTTAAAAGTCGGATCTATTTTTACGTGCCAACGCTGAAATATTTGAGTGCCGGGGGACGAATTGGTCGGGTTGCCGGGTTAGTCGGCTCAGTCTTACATATTAAACCGGTTATTTCATGTGATCCGGAAGGCGTTTATTATCCAATCTTCAAAGCCCGTTCGGAGGAAAAGGCGCTGCAAAAACTGGTCAATCAGATTGAGCAGGATTGCAAGAACAGTGATCATTATCGAATCGGAGTCGCGCACGGCCAGAATCCAACGCTGGTGAAGAAACTAGCCGCAAAAATAGAAGAAGCCACAGGCCACCCAGTTGATTTTATCGGTGAAGTGTCACCATCGTTGGGAGTTCATACTGGACCGGGGTTGATTGGTGCTACTGTGCAATCGTATTGAATCAGCAATAAAAACTGGGTACAACAGGTTAACGGCAAAAAAATCGTTCATTTCTTTTTACTGATTTTAAAAGAATGAACGATTTTTTTGCGTATTTTTTATTTGAGCTCAAAAAATTTATGCCAACCACTTATTCCGCTTCGCCATCTCAATTGCCTCAATCCGATTATGCACCCCTAGCTTACTAAAGATGGCCGACAAGTAGTTACGTACGGTGCCTTCAGAGAGAAAAAGCGAGGCTGCAATTTGCTTCGAAGACAAGCCACTGGCGACTTCACCAAGAACAGCCAATTCACGCTCGGTCAGCGGGTTGCTTTCAGCCGTGACCATGTTTGCAACTAATTCCGGTGCGTAAACTGTTTGCCCCGTCATCACTTTCCGGATAACGGCGATTAGGTCATCGCTTGGGCTGTCTTTCAAAAGATAACCGTTCACTTGAGCAGCAATAGCGCGTTGAAAATATGCTTTTTGGGCGAAGGTGGTGAGGATAATGACTTTGGTAGGCAAAGCGTGCGTGTGAATTTGATCAGCAACATCCAGGCCGGTCATTTTCGGCATTTCAATGTCGAGGATCGCGACATCAGGCGGGCGCGATTGAATGGCTTGCCAAGCGGTGGCGCCGTCTTGTGCGCTGCCGATGACGGTTAAATCCTCTTCCAAGTTAAGTAACTGCGACAGTGCCGAGTTTAACATGCTTTGATCTTCGGCAAGGTATAACGTGATCATCATCAGGCCTCCTTTGGCAAAGTAAGTGAAACCCGTGTGCCTTGGCGATTATGGACAATGGAAAAAGTGCCGTTGACCGCTTGCATGCGTTGTTGCATGCCGCTAATACCATTTGACCCAGCGCGAACATAGCTTTTTGAATGACCGTCATCTTGAACCTCAACCAGATAAGCGGTGGGAGTTTGATCGAAGGTAATGATCGCTTGGTGAGCGTGCGCATGGCGAATCACATTGGTAATGGCTTCGGAAATGACGGCACTCAATTGGGCTTGAACGGTTGTCGGCCATTCAGTGGCTTCATTTTCCCCGTTTGTCAGTAAAACCACATCCGCTTCGGCAAGATTTTTACCTTGCTCCAACATCATTTCGCTGAGGGACTGCTGATGAAGGTCGTTGACAATGGCGCGGACCAATTGTAGGTTGTCGCGGCTGGTTTTAGCAATATCGTCTAATTCTTGGGCCACCCGTTCCGGCGCTTTGATGAGTAACTTTTTTGCCAATTCGGTTTTGAGCGTGATCATCGAGAAGCTTTGGCCAAGTGTGTCGTGCAAGTCACGCGCGATGCGTTCACGCTCACCGCGGCGAACAACCGCCTGCAGCCGCCGATTGGTTTGACTTAACTGGCGGCGACGGATAACTGAGCGCGCAACCGCGTATGAAATCAGCGGTGAGGCTAATGGAAAAACAAGGTCGCTAATATTCGCATTGTCGAGACCAATGACGCCAGGATGAAACTGATTATAACGCCAGAGTCCGATGAATATAATCACGTAAAATGCGGTGGCAAACCAGCGAAAATATTTTCGCGGGTACCGGGCCAAGATAAATGAAATCTGCCATCCTGGGTAAATAATCATGTAGTTATTGAAGGCAAAGATCGAAAACAAGCCGGCAATGAAGAGTTCTAGTGGAATCGTCACCGCCAGCCACCGATCGATTTCATTAACGAGAATATAAACGAACAGGAAAAGGACCCCTAAGCCGATCCACAGCCAGTCAATACTGGACTTGGTGGGGATGAACTCGCTCATAATATATGGCAGATAAAGCAGCCATATATAACTGGTCCATTCCAGATTACTTAACCATAGTCGAAAGCTATGCCTCACCCAATGCCACGCCTCTCCGTTGTTCTTTTCGAGTCATTGCCACAACGACCAAGCCGGCAAGTAAGACCCAAACAGCTATGCCAATCAAATTGGTTAAGTCTACTTTAGCACGTGACGTCAGTTCATTTAAGAGATTGTTGACGAAATAAGTCGGCATCAGCTTGCCAATCGCTTGAAGCCAACTTGGCAACATGCTGATGGGCCACCATAAGCCACTGACAAGGGCCATCGGGAAAGTCAGCAAGTTACTGGCAAGACTGAGCATTTCTTCTCGATGGATATGCGACAACGCAATTCCGATCATGAGCAAAGGCAGCTGGCCAATTAAGACCACAACTATCAGCCCCAACCATTGGGTGATTTCGAGCCGAACGCCATTAACCCCAACTGCAATCCCGCCTAGCACCACAACTGACAGCAGACTCATCATCAACATCCAAAAGGAGATGGACGTGTAATAAGGTAAGGTGCCATGTGGAGAAAGCCGCAAAAAAGTTGTCAGTCCTTTTTCACGGTCACGTCTTAAGATAGAAGCAATGCTGAAGAAAGCCTCAATCAAAACACTGTAGACGATCATCTGGCCCATGTAAGTGAGATTGAATTGCTTGATTTCTGCGGCGGATCCACTCACCATGATTTTAGTGAAAAGTAGATAAAAACCAGCGGGCATGATGATTGAAAAGAAAATGAATGACACGTTACGGACGACTAATCGCTTGCCGTCAAAAGCTAATTGTGCAAAGAATGTTTTCATTTTAGTTGGCCTCCTGTTGGGTTAACTGTAGGAAAATATCTTCCAATGATTCACGATTCACACTCACTTGGTGTAGACGGTCAAGCAGCGGTGTCAATGCGCGCAAGGTCTGGTCACCATCTGTGCTGTGAATGACGAGTTTATGCTTGAGATGATCAACGCGATCAACTGCAGGCAAGCCGTTGAAAATGGGCAGTTGCAGGTCAGTTTCGAATGTAATGGTGGCACCGAGATGCTGTTTTTGCAGTTGCTGGAGGGAGCCGTCAAATGTGAAGCGACCTTTTTGCAGAATCAGCAGGCGGTCCGCAACTTGTTGGATTTCCTCGAGATAATGGCTGGTAATCACGATGGTTTTACCTTCTTGGCGCAATTGCTCGATGTTGTCCCAAAATGCTTTACGCGAGTTGGCGTCCATCCCGACAGTAGGTTCATCGAGGAAAAGTAAGTCCGGTTGGTTGATTAAGGCAACGGCAAATGTCACCCGACGCAATTGCCCACCGGAAAGACTGCCGAGTCGCTGTGTTTTAAAAGGTTCTAAGCGTAAGTCCGTGAGCAATTTATTAGTGTTAAGCGGATGATCGCTTTCAGCCGCAGCAAGCTTTAGTAAATCTGCAATCGTGATGCCGGGAACAACCATGTCGCCTTGAAGCATCGACCCGATCCGTGCCTTGCTAATGGCCGATCCGGGCTGCTGTTCAAAAACGCTGACCGCGCCTTCACCTTTAAGTAGTCCTAGTAAAATGTTTAGCAGGGTGGTTTTACCTGCGCCGTTAACGCCGATCAAACCGATGATTTCACCGGCGTTTACCGTTAAGTTAATATCATTTAAAACTTGTTTTTTACCATAGCTGAATTTCAGATGTTCAGTTCGAATAATTGTGTGCATGTCATCCACCTCCAACATCGATACTACGCGGCCACCATGATTGCCAGTAGTCGCGATTGTCATGTATGTGATGTGACAAATGTCATGACTGACGATTTTTATTGCGCTGGAGAGGCACACGACCTTTTGTTGCTATGATGATGAATCATCGGAAGCGTCAGATCAAAGGAGCAGCAGCATCTCTATTGTGCGAACCGTACTTCTTGTATAATGGAAGGAATATGGACGCGGATTAAAAGAGGGGAATCAGGAAGATGGCAGCGACATTATCGGAGCCTTTGCGTAATCTATTATTAGCAAGTCAATTAGGACTGAGTGTGCATCATCCTTTAGCCGGCTGGTCAGTATTGACGATTCTTTATCGCGATGCTGGCAGCAGCAGTGAACCGATTACCTTGAGTTATTTAGCCCGGAAGTACAACAACGATTATCTTGATGGCCTCAGTGGGGAAACGCCCATTGCCGATGACGTCTTGAAAAAGGTGCTCGATGTCCTCGTGACGCAAGCGGGGTTAGTTGAAGTAAGCCCGCGAAAAGTACGCGCCCGCATGCGCAGCGGTCAGTACCATATCCGCCAGTCGTATGTTTACCGGATCACAAGCAGCGGCATTGAATACTTGAAAATGATGCAAAAAGTCATCGATGCCGAAAGTACCATTACGGCCAACACCAATCGGATTCAGGAATACGTGGATCTGGTCGAAAAACTGAGTGTACCGGTTCGTTCGGGGGCCGACACCCGGCTTTACAATGATTTTAAAAATATGCTCGATGCCTATGACGATGTGATGAAAGGCATTCATAAATTAGAAGATGATCTTGATGAGATTGCAAACGATATTGCCTTTAACCATGGAAGTCAGGCTGCAGCCCACTTGCAGCAAATGTTGCGCCAAGAAGCGATCCCGGCATACCGGCAAATGTTGAATCAGGCAGCACGTATTCAAGGGTTGGCTGACGACCGTACTTTTCCTGATCAGATTGCCCATTCCCAGCAAGGTGAGGGGGACTTGGATGCTGCCCATGCTGCTGGCCGCCAAGATGTGTTGGTAACGCGGTTTCAGCGGAACAAGCAATGGGCACAGTCGCAGCTCAATCGGTTATCGCTAAGCATGAGCCCAACGACGACCGCGATTGATAGTAGTCTTGACTCGATTTATCTTGTCTTTAATACCTTGTTAGGCATTGTGCGCTTACTTAGCCAGGAATTTGAACATGCCAAGCGCCAAACGATCGACTTGAAAGTACTGTCTAAGAAAATTGATGGGTTACTCGCACATTACGTCCAGCTGACGATTCCTGCCCAGATCCCACGGCACTTGCCGGCGGATCGTGAAGTTGATGACCCCAATGATTTGCTAGATGCGTCTACGATGGGGCCAGTTCATTATTTAGCCAATCCCATTACAAAGCAGCCGGCCAGTGCCGCCGACAATCCGACCGTCACCGATGATGCGCCGAGTGAGCAGGCTCAACTGGCAGGACTGCGAGAATTTCGGCAGACGTTGATGGTGGATGATTTCCATGGCCGGGTTGATCACAATTTGACGCTCAAGACAGTTACCGCGCGCGATGAAATCGTTAAACTATTTGCTGCCACCTATCACAAAGATCTTGCTGCTTTTGCTCCATTTGGTCGCGCAACCAAATCAGTCGAAGCATTACCGGATTCGCCGCCGTTACAGCTGCAAGTGGCAGGCGAAGATTATGCAGTTGTGCTGCCGCATGGGTTCACGTTTTCGTTTGATTAAGGAGAAGAAATAAGATGGCGCAAATAACTAAACGCGATCAACTGGTGATTAATGAATTGTTGGATCACGGGGTGTTTACCACCACGCCGCTTGCTGCCGCCACGCAATTGAGTCGAGGTGCCATTGCGGATTTAAAGAAACCTTCTGTGCAGAAACGAATCGGCTTTTACTTTAAGAATATGTTCGGCATCATGCCCGAAAACTTTCAAGAAAATCTGCTTTTTCTATTGGGAACCGAGAAACTTTCGCCGGTGCAGGTTCATGTTCTTTTGGCAACGGTTAAAACGATCATTAATGAGCCGGAATTACAGAATAATCAAGCGGACCGGGCCATTGCCACCCAAAAAATAGTTCGGCAGGTGCATAGCGAGGTTACGGAGCTAGATGAGCGGGAATTGTTGCGTACCATTGATGCACTGTTCGTAAAACGATTCGGGTTGTTCACCCCAGATCGCCTTGAAGACGACTCGGAAAATGTACCGGCTGAAATTGATGATTATTGGGAGGTTCATCCGGATTTCAATGAATTTGCCCAGAACCTGGTGAATTATTTGGTCAATACCCAAACGCCAGAGGAACTAAGTGAAATTCAAAAAGTTAACCGTGTTTTACTGACAGAACAATTTATGAGTCCTAAAGCCAATCCGCAACTTTGGTCAACGTTGGCTGTCAACAAGCAAGAGATTGCCGAACAGTGGGCGCAAGGCGGGCGGTTTGTTTTAGAAATCGGGGATCGGTATGCGCTGCTACTGGACACGCAACTTCAACCTAGTGTTGCTAAGCCTTATCTGGTCGCTTTGACAGTGGCCCATCAGCTTGGGGCAGGGGTGGCGGCTGCTGATTTAACCGCACTCATTAGAAAAGTGACGGGAGAAATTTTTCCGGGATTTACCATTCAACCCAGCCAAGTAAAAGCAGCATTATTGGAGAATGATTTGATGGTTAGTCAAGATGACTACTGGCTGCCAACACCGATTGTAGAACGCTTTTTAGTTACTCAGGAGGAAGATATAAAGGGAGATACGGCATCATGACGCAAATTTTGGTACCTGTCAGTTACCATTTACGCAACTTTAACAAATACGCCAAATTAGATATGCAAGCTGCAAGAAATGGCAACCTGACTTTAATTGGCGAAAACGCGGTCGGCAAAACGACACTAGCTAACTGCTTCTTCCCGATGCTCATTGATGGCGCGATTACGACGCCATCGTTCAACCCTGCCAAGAATACAGAAAAAGTGTCGCAAAGTACCAGTGCCCGCAATAGTAGTCGGGACACGCGGACGTTTGAATCAATGCTGCTTGGCTGGGGGCCGGGAGCAATGAAAGTACGGACCGGCTATAGTTATGTCTTGTTGCGTTCTGACCAGCGCCAGGTAGTGCTTGGTTTAGGGGCCACCCGCGTACAAGACGATCCCCGCAAGCCAACATGGTGGTTTGTGGTCATTTCGAATGAAACTCAAACACCAATAGACTTGCAAACGACTGATAATAAAGGAAAAAGTTTAGACAAGCTCGGTTTTAAGGCCGCCAATGCAGCTCTAGGCGATCAGTTGCATGTTTTTGAGCGCCCTGAAGACTACCGCGAATTTGTCGCCACTCGTGTTTATGGCTTTAGCGATGGCAAAGTGCTGGGCCGGTTAGCCAATGCTTATCGTCTCTTGGCCTCGCCGACTTTGACTTCCGGGAATGAAAAGTTTGCGCCGATACTGGCAGCCTTAAAAGATGCGCAAGAAGGCATTGATCCAATGGTGATTCGCCGAGTTGCTGACAGTCAGCGTCAAGTCAATTTTTATCGCGGGCTTTTGAAGCGCATCGGCGAAGGTCAGCGGCGATTGAAGCGGATGAAATCGCGAATCTTTTGGCATAATCTGAACCATCTTCAGGAGATTCTGCTGACGCCATACAGTCGCTTGTTTGCCAGTAACGCTGACGATCGGGAGAATCTGATTCATACTGAGCAAGAGGTGGCGGCATATAAAGCGCAGTTAGGGGATCTGAGTCAGGCATTAGCAGAAGTGACGACGCTATTAGAGCAGTTGCGCGATGAAAAAGCCGAGCAGGATCAGCTGATTAAACGCCGGACGCAATATGACGAACAAATCGCGACACTCCAGGGAAAACTCGATGACTATCAGGCAACTCAAGCCAAGATCAAGAAGTATCAAACCAAATTGAATGAGCTAATGGCGCAACATGACGCGTTAACACAGCAACTAAACGCACATCTACAAACTCAGTTGGCACCAATTAAAATGCAGTTACTTGCGCGCACGAGTGAATTAAATGATTTTTCCAATGTGATGCAAGCCGATGCGTGGGAAGAGATCCAAACCCGGCTAAGTCATTACCTTCATCAGCTGTCGGCCGCCAAAGTACAATATGACGGACTTGAAGAAACCATGAATCGTCTCAGTGCCGATATCGAGATCACCAAACAGATGCAAACCAAGATGGGCGATGCGATCGATACACGGGTACAAGGATTTGGTAGTGGCCGAGTGCATGATGGTTTGAAGCAAGACAACCAAACGATTCACGAAGCCGGTGCGGCGCAAATGAATAAGCAGTATCAGCCGCTGCTTGATCAGCAAACGGCCATTTTGGCAAAGCATCCGGACCTAAAAGTGATACTAAAGAATGCGACCATTTTGCCGCAGCTGACGGCGATTCAAAAGCAGCTCAAACCGCTGATTAAAACGTTAAGTAAGTTGCAGACTGAACTGCGCGCAAGTGAAGGACAGCAATCCGCGCAACAAGCCACTTTAGACGCATTAAACGGTACGATCGATCCTGAATTTGATCCCGCGGGTTTGCAAGCAACGATTACCCGATTGAAGGCAGAGCGGGCTACGCTGAAAGTTGATCCCGACTTACCTAAACGTTTGTCGGCGACTGCTACCAAACAACAGAAACTGAATCAACAAGTCCAAAGTGTTGAATCGGAAATCAATCAGCGTCAAGGGACGATCCATGTTTTAACCGCAAACATCAAAAGCGCCACCACTCGCCTTGAAGAATGGGCCGCGGATGGTGCTTCGAAGTTGAAGACGTTAAAACCGTATTTTCCCGAAGACGTTCAGCTTAAGAATATTGATGAACTACTGGTATTTGCGCATAGCAACCGCAGTCGCATCCGCAGCAGTAGTTTTGGAGATATCAGCGAACAAATCGGGCGCCTGATTCATCGCCATGATGGACAAGTGGAAGATCGAAACGCGCTAGATGTGTTGTTTGCCGAGCGGGGATTTCCAGCCGAGGCAAGCGCTATGCGGCAGCAACGTTCGACTTCTAACAACGGCTTGACAGTGGTGGCATTTGATATCAACGATGCCATGCGTCTTTTGCGTGAAGATTACGCCGGCGTTGAAAAAGCATTAGCCGAAGAAAAAAGCGGTAATGATATAGCTTATACCACCTTTGTGCAAGCAGCCGTTGCAGCCATTAGTGCTCAGTATCATGTCATGACGACTTACAATGAAATCCTCGCTCAAGGCGCCAGTCATCAGCACATCAAGTTAAAGGTACGACTCAGCCCGGTTGAAGGCATCGCCCCGGAGGCCATCACCGAAGCCTGCGACTCTCAGCGTCAACAGCGGCCACATTTGGAAGCGTTGGTTAAACAGCGACTTGAACAGCTGGCCAACAATACTGAAGTCTCCGACGACGATGATGCTTTCTTTGTAGCAGCTGAAAACTTACTTGATACGCGTACATGGTCAGATTTTCAGGTGTTGATTCGGCGCCGTCAAAGTGGCGAAAACGACTTCGAAGTGGTGGACGACAAATTCGTTCAATCCGGTGGCTCCGGCGCGGAAAAGGCGCAAGCGATGGTCTTGCCATTGCTTCTAGTGCCCAAGATGGTGTTACAGCGGTCAAAAATGCGTGACGCCCCGCATTTGGTGATGTTTGATGAGTTTGCAGATAAGTTAGATCCTGAAACCGCAAAATCCTTTGCGAAGACCATTGTCAACTTTGGTTTCAGTTTTATTGCGACTATGCCAAGCGGGGCTCAGAACAAGCTTTTGGCCGATGGGGTGGATAATATCGTCTGGGATGTCATGGGCTCGCCACAACAAGGCGATGGGAAGTTCCATCTTAATCGGGTGCAGCAGAACTTTATTTGGAAGAAGGATACCTGATTCCAGATTGATAGGGCTATTGCCGAGCGAGGTAAAAGCAAGCCAATACTGAAGTCATCACTGTTTTTGAGAATAAATTGACGTCATATCAATCTGTAGCCTATAATATAAGTGTTGAAAAGAGGCCACCGGGGGGCCTCCCGATGACCTCAACGCGTTTCAGATGACGAGGGGAAAAGCTAGCCGTTTTGGTTAGCTTTTTTGATTATCGCGTACGCTTTCGCAATACTGGTAATCAGTATGCTTAGCGCGATGATAATCGACGCCACATCCAATGCGGCGACCCCCTTTCGTCTCCTGAACTTGGCATGGCCATCACCTCCGCGTTTCCAGAATATTGAGGGGTGTGAGCCATCCAATCCGCTAGGCAAAGAAGAAAGGGTAATTGGTCCTTTTTCGATGCTTGGTTACAGTTTATAGATGTTGAAATAAGAGGTCAATCAGTAAATCTTTTGGCACAAAAAAAGCTTAAATACATACAACGACACAGTAGCAACATGCCCAAAGCAAGATAGGTGTTACCAAATAACTTTCCAACAATTATTTTTCAAACGCTGACTGAAAACCGGTTTTATTAAGGGAATAATTGTGGTCAGTGCGAAATGTAATAAGGGGTGACAAAGTGAGTCAATATATTGAGGTATTTGAAAAGGCAACGGGACAATCAGCACCAGACCGGGCAGCTAAACTTGACGAGTTGTTTAACCAAATTAAACGCGGTAAAGCCTTGCCACCGCGGGGACAGCAGGCAGTCGCCATGGGAATCACAGCGCATACACTCAACGATGCTCGTGAAGATCCGGCGCTGTTTGCCTACTACCGGTGGGTCATGACGCATTGCTTTCAGTCTGGACAGGTCAATGAACTGACAGCGCGGTTGATCGGCATGGCGTTCACCTCTGCAAATGTTTTTGAAACCGACTTACCCCAACCATTGACGTTGAATCCTTGGCAACTCACACCGATGCTCGACTTTCCGTTGAAAAACAAACAGGCGGTGGTCATCGAAAATAACGGGGTGTTTGCGTTGCTTCATCAGGAGCATCCAGACTGGCCGTTGATTTTACAGTCCGGCAATGATTTCAATGACGTGTATGTGCGACTCATTCAACGACTGGAAGAACGTGGGATGCGTTATGCATACTTGGGCGATATTGATAGTGCTGGTATCCGCATGGCTGATCGATTTGCCAGTCTTTTGAAGCAAACGCCAGAAGCAGTGGCGGCCTTGCAAACGCCAAGGGATGTCCGACTTTGGCTGGCAGAATTAGGGAAACGCAACTCGGCCCGGACACGTGCGCTTCAAGTCACTTCGCCGGTTTTCCAAGCTGAAATGGTCTCGGTCACAATGCTTGGAAAATTTGTGGAACAGGAACAGCTCATGCCGATTTATACCCAGCGGATCGCGGACTGGCTGAAACAGGAAGATTAGTAAGAAACTGAGCAAGCGCTTTTAATCAATTGCAAAGGAAAATAGCCCAATGTATACGATCGAAAATTATCGCCCCGAGCTACTAGAAAGTTGGTTGCGTTGTCGTGCCCTAGCATATATGCGCAGTGGGTTTCAGGATGAGATCACCGGTGAAAAAGAAACCGTGACGGCAGAAAATGGCATCTCACTAGTGGCAACGGTTGATAGCCAAGTTGTTGGGATCGCTGAAGCCATCTTTTTAAATCAAGAACAGGCCAAACCGGAATCTTATGGTTTGCCCGCAAAGATGCCATTGAGCACCCTTGACACCATGGCAGTTCATCCTGATTTTCAACATCAAGGAATTGCTAAGGCGTTGTTGGCTCAGCTGAAACGGCGGTTACAAAGTCGTGGCGGTGCGTTATTGATCTATACGCTGGATGACGAACCAGCGAATCAACTGTATCGAGCAGTTGGCGCCAAGTTGTGTTATACAGCGGCAATTGTCCATGGGCACAGTTCTCATAATAAAGTGCCGCAGTGGGTGAATTTTCACGTGACAGATGATCATCAAATGACGCTTTATGATGCTCAAGGTGCTGAGATTCCGTACGGGCAGGATATGGAGACGTACTTTGTTGGTAAAAAGGTAAATATTGACCTGCTTAAAGATGTCAGTAAGATTGTCACGGAACATGTTTATGTGTTAGATATCTGATGATCAAGTGCTGCATTTAATTAGATGTTATCTTATCAAGAAAATAATCTTAAACGAATCGCTAAACGAGCTTTTTCACGATTAGATATAAAAGAGCACAGCCTGATCCTAGTCAGTGATCTGTCCCCCAAAGTTTTGTGCCAACTTTGGGGGACAGATCACTGTTTTATCTCGCTCACTGGGTTGCTATAATGATATTTGCTGAGTAACTAAGCAGACTGAACAGAAATTGTGGGGAAGATATTTTGATTGAAGACCAAACCATTCAAATCGTACAACAAGACTTGACGGGAATGACGAGTCGGCAAATCAGTACGGTTTTGAATTTGATGAATGAGGGCAATACGGTTCCGTTTATTGCGCGGTATCGTAAAGAAATGACCGGGAGTCTGGATGAAGTTCAGATTCAGGCGATTGAGGAAGCCTATAAACGGGTGACGTCGCTGCAGGATCGTAAAGCTGCGGTGATCAAGAGTATTGCCGAACAAGGGGCGCTGACACCAGAGCTGGAGCAGCAAATCCATGCTAGTACCAAGTTGCAGGATGTTGAGGATATTTATTTACCTTATAAGCAAAAGCGTCAGACCAAGGCAACCATTGCTAAAGCGCGCGGACTTGAACCTTTTGCGCAGTGGATTCTTTCTTTCCCAGTAGGCGATTTGACGTCTGAAGCGGCCAAATTTGTGAATCCGGACAAAGAGGTTGCGACTGAGCAGGACGTGTTGGACGGTGCTCATGAAATTCTTGCGGAGAAGTTTAGCGAAATGGCGTCGATCCGCAATTGGGTGCGCAATTTTACCATACGTACCGGTACGATCAAAACGACTGTCAAAACCAAGGGCAAGGAACTGGACGAAAAAGGCGTTTATCAGCAATTTTACGATTTTGAAGAGACCGTCAAAAAAATGTCATCGACCCGGACACTGGCCATTAATCGTGGCGAAAAAGAAAAGATTTTGACGGTTAAGGTTCAAGTTGACCCAGCTTCAGTGATGCAGTATTGCCATTTTAAATTGATTGATAATCGCCCGAGCACCGAAGCAACAGCGTTTATTGAAGCGGCGTATCAGGATGCCTACAAACGCTTCATTGGTCCGGCGATTGAACGTGAAGTGCGGAATACTTTAACCGAAAGTGCTGAGGAGCAGTCGATTAAGGTCTTTGGTCAGAATCTGTACAACTTGCTGATGCAGGCACCGATTAAAGGCAAGGTGGTTCTCGGCTTTGATCCGGCTTACCGCACCGGCTGCAAGCTAGCCGTGGTGGACGAAAATGGTAAGTTTTTGGACAAAGCTGTCATTTATCCGCACAAACCGGCGCCAGAGAAGAAGCGTCAGGCCGCGGCTTCGGAACTGATCGCGCTACTCGAAAAGTATCATGTGACGATGATTGCGATCGGCAACGGCACAGCAAGTCGGGAATCGGAACAATTTGTGGCGGAAACGCTCAAGCAGATTAAGCGGGATATTTATTATGTCATCGTCAACGAAGCTGGTGCATCGGTGTATTCAGCCAGTCAAGAGGCGCGGGATGAGTTCCCTGATCTGCATGTCGAACAACGCAGCGCAATCAGCATTGCTCGCCGCTTGCAGGATCCACTGGCGGAATTAGTGAAGATTGATCCGGAATCGATTGGTGTGGGGCAGTATCAGCACGATTTACCCGCCAAGGCGCTGGCAAGTGAAGTCGATGCAGTCGTGGAACGGGCGGTTAATCAGGTCGGCGTTAACCTGAACACAGCTAGTTACCAACTATTGACCCACATTTCCGGATTATCGAAAACGATTGCGACAAATATTGTGAAATACCGCGATGAAAATGGCCGCTATAACAGCCGTGCCGAATTGAAAAAAGTACCACGGCTGGGACCGAAATCATTTGAACAGTCAGTTGGTTTTCTGCGAATCATCGGCGGTAAACAGCCACTTGATAACACTGATATTCACCCGGAAAGTTACCCTGTTGCCAAAAAGATTCTGGCTGCGGCGGGGTTATCCACGGCTGATTTAGGTGATCATGAAGTAATTGCCAAGGTTGCTAGTGTTGATGTGGCCCCATTTGTCAACGATGGTGTTGGCGTTGAGACAGTGCATGACATCATTAGCAGCCTGCAAAATCCCGGTCGCGATCTTCGTGACAACATGGCTGCACCGCTTCTTCGGCAAGACGTCCTCACCATGGAAGACCTGAAGCCGGGCATGAAGCTGGAAGGAACTGTCCGCAATGTCGTGGATTTCGGCGCGTTTGTCGACATTGGCGTTAAGCACGATGGTTTAGTCCATGTCTCTAAAATGACTCGGAAGTTTGTCCGTGATCCTAAAACGGTTGTGGCAGTTGGTGATATTGTGACGGTCTGGATTGAATCGGTGGATCTCAATCGCGAGCGGATACAACTGACGATGATCGCGCCGACTGTCGGTTAAGCGTAAAGACAGTTACAGGTTTAATTATCGTAAAAAGGCGTTGCCATTAGATGCTGGGTATTAACCAGTATCTAACAGCAATGCCTTTTTGTAATGGAACTTGAATTGTTGCACCGGCAATGGAAGTACACTTAAAAAATTCTAAGAGTTACTTTTGCAAAAAACTTTGCCGCCATTCGTTTAATTCCGCTGAATGCAAGGGCAGCCGGCCATCATGATGACGGAGCGGCCAGTAACGAGGGTCATCATAGTTCGTTTTTTTGACTGGGATTTCGCGTTGCACCCATTCATAAATAGGCTTAGTGTTCACGCGTTTCTGCAGCCGATTGATTAAATCATCAAGTAAATGAACCCGCTCGTAGGCCCAAATTAATTTCAGCGGCTGGGCAGCCTCGTGTAAATCATATCTGGCGGCATAATCTGAAATGTTCCACGATTCATAAACTCGCCGATAGCGATTACTTTTACCGCTAAGTAGATCGTCAAGCTCACCGCGCTTTATTTTTGCTCGTAAGCTACGATTGGTGCGCTGCTTCATTCCTTGATGCCAGTCTTTGACAACGGGATATTTTTTGAAACTTCGACTCATGATATGAGCACTCCTTTCAGGGTACTCACAAATCGTGGATGCGTTTCATAATGTCATCTCCTCAAACGTTTTCTTGCAAATATTGTACTGAAATTTAGGCTTAATGTCATTTGTAAGGGTCGACTTTGATGTAAAATTGCGGTTTTGCGTTCATTTTATGAAACCGGTTTCCTTCTTTGGTGTCAGTCTATCAAGGATTCTGAGACGTAACCGTATATTAAAATAATGGTTGAAATTAATTATAGAAAGATTAAAATACTAGAATATCTAAAAAAGGAGCTGACAGTATGCGACCAATCATCGCACTTACCGGAGATTCAATGGTCGCGCCTTCGCCTGTCATTAATCTGAACTATGCAGACATGGCGCCAAACATGATCAAAAATGCAATTGTAAAAGTTGGCGGGGCACCGTTAATCTTGCCGTATCCTGAAGATGACGCTGCAGCAGTGTCGTTGGCAGCACAATATGTTGATGTTTTTGACGGTTTGGTTTTGCCAGGCGGACCTGATGTTGATCCGACATTTTATCACGAAGAACCCATTCAAGCGATGGGGCGGGCTACTTATCAAAAGGATCGGTTCGAAATTGCCTTAATTAAAGCAACTTTGAAGGCGAATAAACCGATTTTTGCGATTTGTCGGGGCATTCAGATTCTTAACGTGGCATTAGGTGGCAACCTTTATCAGGATTTGCCAAGCCAAAACCCGCAAGCCACCATTCGCCATGCCCAAGCTGCACCGGGACAGTGGCCGACCCATCACGTTGCTATTACGCCGGGCTCCCATTTAGCAGCATTGTTAGGGACGAGTAGTTATGTTAACTCCCGGCACCATCAGGCAGTTAAGGATGTTGCAGCGAGTCTTAAAGTCACAGCTAAAGCGCCGGATGGAGTCGTTGAAGCCGTTGAAAGCAAGGAGTCGAATCTGATTCTCGGCGTTCAGTGGCATCCGGAAAATATGTGGCAACAATTTCCGGAACAACTACCATTATTTGCCGATATTGTTAAACGTGCAGGAGGTGATGGCAATGAATAATGTTGTGAAGAAAGAACAAATGGGTTATTGGAGCATGATTTTGCTGGGGATCAACGGCATTATCGGTTCCGGAATTTTTCTGTTACCCAATCAGGCTGCTAAGTTAATTGGGTCAGCTAGTATTTTTGTCTTACTTTTTGATGCTTTGTTGGTCATCAGTATTGCACTTTGTTTTGCTCAAGCCGCGACCTATTTTGATCGTGATGGTGGTCCGTACTTATATGCCAAAGATGCATTTGGCGATTTTGTCGGCTTTGAGGTCGGCTTTGTCACTTGGGCGATTCGGATTATCGCTGAGGCCACGATGGCGGTTGCTTTCACAACTGCATTAGTCGGGACTTTTCCAGCGTTAAACCAGCCTATTATTCGCGATTCGATTATTTCGGTTATGGTCATCGGCTTGGCACTCATGAATATCGCCGGTGTCCGGGTTTCAACCGTGGTCAACAATGTGATTAGCGTTTCAAAATTGGTTCCGCTAGTTTTGTTTGTTGCAATCGGCATTTTCTTCATCAAAGGCAGCAATTTCACGCCATTATTCCCAGGCGGCAGCTATAAGTCCGGTAGTTTCGGGCAAGCCGCGGTGGTCATGTTTTATGCTTTCACCGGTTTTGAAGGCTTAGTCGTTGCGGCGGGCGACATGAAAAATGCCAAGCGTAATTTACCCAAAGCCGTTGCTACCGTCATGACGGTGGTTGCACTTTTTTACATCCTGATTCAGGTTGTCAGCACCGGTATTTTGGGAAACGCGTTGGCAAGTACAGATACACCAATTCAAACCGCTTTCGCTAAAATCACCGGTGGCTTTGGCAATGCTTTGGTGGCCGCCGGGACGCTGTTATCGACTGGGGGACTGCTTGTTGCCAGTTCCTTTATCACCCCGCGGTCTGGAGTTGCCCTCGCCGAAAATCACATGATGCCGCAATTGTTGGCCAAACGTAATCGGGTCAACTCGCCGTATATTGCGATCATCGTGTCCGCAACCATTACCTTACTCATTGCGTATTCCGGCACATTCGGCTACCTCGCTCAAATCAGCGCGGTTTCAAGATTTGCCCAATACATTCCAACATGTTTGGCGGTGATCGTGTTTGCCAAAACCAAGACCAAGGATAAAAGCAGTACCTTCCATCTGCCGCTTGGCCCCGTCATTCCTGCAGTAGCAATTTTAGTCAGCATCTGGCTATTGGTTCAGGTTCAGGTAAGTCAGCTGGTCATTGGCCTTGGCGCGTTGCTCGTGGCGGTACCGTTTTATTTCTTGACATACACGTACCGGCAGCATGGGAAAGCATGAAGTTTGGAAAATAAAATATATTATAAAAACCAGTTCAACTTATGCTAGAAAGTTGAACTGGTTTTTTAGGGAAGGCGGTTCTAATCTGGATTTTTCACAGATGCCAAGGGCTGCGCTTGGTTAATTTTCTTTTATCAATGTTGCGACTAGTATTCAGCTGATAACAAGAATAATCCGGCTATACATTGTTAGGCGTTTCGGTTGCGTTTTTTTCGGGTTTTCGCCAGACGGTAATCGTTGTGGGTGTGCGATAAATGTCACCGTTTTCGGCGGTGCGTTCTTCGACAGTCACACGCGGTTCGCCGACTTGTTCATACCCAAGTGCGCTGTTCAAAATGTTTCCTGCTTCATCCTTGGTAATCGTAATGTAAGTGTAATACCGATCAATTTTATGGTAAACATTGGTTGTTGTGATGTAAGTGTCAAATGGGTTGAGGCTCATTCCTGAGGTTAAACTAAATCATCGAAGTGTAAGAGGTTTCAATTTCCTTCTTATAAAGAACAAGAAAGGGCTTTATTTTTAAAAATAGTGGTATTAAACGAGCTTTCGTTATACAATTTATGCTAAAGAGGTGGGAGGTTATGACGGATATAGAATATGCAATGTTCTCAGAAATCAAAAAGAAATCTGGAGCAGTATATAAGCATGATGCTCTTAAAATAACAATCACTACGCTGCTATTATTTATTCTCTATATGCTGGCGCTTTCAAGTTATCTAGTGGCTGGTAATTTAGCCATAAAATAAAGTCATATCAATTATTCTCCCGTTATCGTTGTATAATAAATGCGTGGGAATTGCTTTGATTCCAACGTTTCTCGTGCATTTTTTGACAACCTATCGGAGGTATATCATGGTTTATCGTTTACAGAAGCCGATTCAGCTATCGTTTGAGTCCTTTAACACCGGTTTGGGGACGCCGATCAGCCCTAACAACGACTGGGTGCAACTCGCCAACCAAATTCCTTGGCTCAAGTTGGAAGAGGCTTACCGATTAGTTTTCTCCTCCAAAGCTGGTCGGGCGGGCAAACCGTTTCGTGAGCTTTATGGCGCACTCTTGATTAAGCAAAAGGCGCGGCTGTCCGATCGCGAGTTATTGGACGCGATTCGTGATACACCGGCCTTCCAATATTTCATGGGCTTCCCAGACTACCAAGCTAAACGGCCTTTTACGCATGTGACCCTCGTCCATTTTTGCGAGCGAATTGCGCCAATTTTTGAATTAATTCGTAACATAATGCTCGATTCGTTTCGGGGAGACATTCAACAGGCATTGCCTGATAAAGCCTTGTTAATCACGGATGCGACGGCCGTCCCAGTTCACATTAAGTATCCGCAAGATGCGCACCTGCTTAATGAAGCTCGGCTTAACTTGGAAGGCGACATCAAGCAATTAGCGAAACAGCTTCACCAAGCACCGCCACGAACATACAAACGCATTGCCCATCAAGAATGGACGGCATACTCACGCAAGCCTCGGCGGTGGGCAAAGACGACCCGCAAGCAAATCAAGAAACAGCTTCAATACGTTCGCCGGGACTTACGCTATGTCGATGAACGCTTAGCCCAAGGCGGCAAACTGACGAAGCGGCAGCAAGAACGGCTTGCGACAATTCGCAAAGTTTATGAACAACAAACTTTCATGTACGTTCATCACACCCACCAAGTCGATAACCGAATTGTCAGTTTGAGTGGACCATTCATTCGTCCGATCAAACGTGGTAAAGCCAAGGCTCCGGTTGAGTTTGGCCCCAAGATCAACTGCTCAATCATGGATGGCATCGTTGACATCGAGCATTACTCTTATCAAGCTTTTAATGAAAGTGCCGACTTGAAAGCAACTCTTGATCATTACCAAGATGTTCACGGTTACTACCCCGACATTGCCTTGGCGGACACGCTTTACCGGGCCAAGGAAAATATTGCCTGGTGTAAGAAGCATCACATTGCGCTTAACGGTCCGAGGCTTGGCCGAAATCCCAAGCACGTTGATCCTCAGAAATGTCACGATGATAAGAGATCTGAGAACCGGCGCAGGGCAATTGAGCGTGAACTCGCTTTCATTAAAGCTAAGAAAATTGCCAGTGATGCCAACATTTGTGAGACTATCAGCTCAAATATCACTTTAAATGGCTATAGGATTATCATTAGAAAGCTTTTTAAGGCAACTATCGATTATAATGTGTGTAAAGGTTTAAGTATTAACGCGTTACTTAGTAGCCGTAAGTGTTGATTGGGAGGATTTCATGAGTGAATAATTCGGTAATAGAAATACTAAAAAAAGTTATATATGGTCAACGACTCAATTTACTAATCGGGTCAGGAGCATCTATGCCTGCTATTAAGCTGATGAAGGATTTTGAAAATACTGAAGATGGGAACGCAAAGTTATTAAAGAACATAGTTGGGGTTTCACGCGCGCTAATATCTCAGTGCTCTAGGAAGAGGAGTGAGGAGGTAAATCGTACTTTAGCTAATTATACAAAAGTACTATCAAGTTTTATCGAGATATTACTGGCATCAAATTCTCGAGTCAAGCCCAGAGTACTTAATATTTTTTCTACAAATTATGATTTATTCATTGAAAAAACTGTCGATGAAATGATGAATTCAGGACTAGAATTTATTTTTAATGATGGCGCTAATGGCTACTTCAGCAGAAAATTAGATAGTCATAACTTTGACAATTCGGTCTCCTACCGAGGACAATTCGAAAATCATACTGATGAAATTCCAACACTCAAGCTCATTAAGCCTCATGGTTCGGTAAACTGGAAACGGTGTAGAGATGATCAACTTTATATTTATCCCAGTGTGCAAGACGATCCATTTGTGGTTTTACCAGATGGATCTGAAGCTAGGCAGACTTTCGAAAGCAATCACTTTTTTGATATGCTTCGAACCTTTCAGCTAGAGTTGGCCAAATCGGATAGCGTATTAATAACTATTGGCTTTTCGTTTGGTGATCAACACATCGCAAAATTGGTTAAACGTGCTTTAAATAGTCCTGACTTTATGGCATTTATTGTATGCTACAACCATGATGATCTTGTAAAGATTGAAAATTCTTTAATTGGCCAGCGCACAAGGCCTTCAAATTTGTTTTTTGTTGAGCCAGGTAATCTAAATTTATCTTCAGATTTAGATACTAAAGATTCTGATAAGCACATGAACCAGTTGGCTGAAATTACTATGAAAGAGTTTTCCGATTTGATTGCAGAACTTTCCAGGGGAGTGAATATCATAGATGACTAGTATTACCAAGAAACTAGGTGTAGTGGTTGCTGTAGAAGGCGATATTGCTACGGTGGGAATGTACGAAATGTCTAATGAAAGTAGTTATATTTGGAATGGTGAGGTTTTATCCGGCCCAAAAGTTGGTGCATTTCTTACAATACATCAAAACAATATAAGCCTAATTGCCAGTGTGTCTTCCGAGGGGGTGATGGATCAGCAAAACACAATAAGAAGCAATGAGTTTGATAATCGCTATTCAAAGAACTCGATAAATCGTGTTGTTAAGCTTAAAACGCAGGGAGTAATTAGAGATAGTGGTTTTTCAGTTACGAGCGAATTTGTGCCTATGATTGGCAACGAAGTCTCAGTTACAACGAATCGTGAGCTGAGTATAATATACGGACTTAAAAGGAAAAGTGCGTCAATTCGAATCGGCAAATCAATTTTAGATGGTCAACCAGTGAAAATTCCGATTAATGCTTTTTTCGCTTCTCATATAGGCGTGTTTGGAAATACAGGCAGTGGGAAATCGAATACGTTACACAAATTATTTTTAGAATTATTCAGATCAAGGTATCGGTCCGGTATCCTGCAAAAAAGTCAATTTTTTGTTATTGATTTTAATGGAGAATATGTAGATCAAAATATCTTTGGAGTTCCGCACGAAAATAAAGCCGTTTTTCATTTAAATACAAGGAAAAAGTATCAAAGTGAAAGGTTACCTGTCTCCTCAGAGTATCTTTTTGACGCGGATATTCTTTCTATACTCTTCGATGCGCGTCCTGCAACGCAGGTACCATTTCTTAGGAAAACAATTACTCTATTTAATCAGTTAAATGTGCAAACTAATCTTAACATGGGGCAGTTTTTCGTAGGAATAGTTGCCAAAATACTTGTGACAGGCAATAGTACATCTGACGACGCACTGTCTAATTGGACAGAGAAAGCAAATAAATATCTTGGAAAAAACACAAGAATTCTTAATGATCTGAACTCTGTTAAAAAAAACAGTAGCACTGGCTCGTATTATTTCACTGACGGAAAAGAAACAACATATTTTAATTCTGCATCTGTGTTAACTGACGATCAAAAGAGTCTTTTGAGAATAAATGAAATTGAGCGTCAGTTATCTGATTATTATTTAAATAAGAAAACATGCCCACTAGAACAACTGAAAATGTTTTTGGACTTTGAGTTAGTTTTTGAGACCTCGTGGGGCGGCACAAAGGCAGAGTATTTACGACCACTGTTCGCGCGAATTGAGTCAGCTCTTCGGAGTCTGGATGAAGTCTTAGAAGTCTGTGAAGATCCATACACTCGTTTTAGAGCACTGAATATTATTTCCCTTGTTAACACTAACCTTGAAGTGAAGCGCGTTGCACCTATGTTACTTTCCAAAATGATTTATGATCATCAAAAAAATCGGGCAAGTGGATTACAACGAGATGGAACTGTTCATTTGATTATTGACGAGGCACATAACATTCTTAATAATATGAATACCGAAATAGGAGATGATTGGCGAGATTATCGACTTTCAGTTTTTGAGGAAATTGTTAAAGAAGGACGCAAATTTGACTTTTTTTTAACTTTAGCCTCGCAACGGCCCGCCGACATTTCTCCTACGATTTTGTCGCAACTGCATAATTATTTCGTTCACCGCCTTGTTAATGAAAAAGATTTAATTGCTGTGGCTAATACTATGCCCACAATAGATCGGACAAGTTTTCAACGACTTCCTTCGTTGGGGAAGGGAGAAGCTATTGTTAGCGGCGTGGCTGTTCAGATTCCAATTCTTGTTAAGATTGATTTGGAACCGACCATCCATCCAAGCAGTGACGATATTGTACTGACCGATCTTTGGGGTCGATCTGTGTAACTCAGTTGGTTTGAGCTGCTCTGGTGTTCAAATAATTAAAAAACTTTGGCCAACCATTATGCTTTCTAAATGTAATCTCAAGCGTTCAAGAGAATTCATTATGTTTTAATATAATACGTATTCTACTATTATCTTGTTTTAATTATTCAAAAATAAGTTAACGACATGTGTTAAATGATCACTTAGGAGGTTAGTTTCTGAATTGAAAAAATCGGACTTTTTTCAAATCGAAAATTTTCTTTGCTTTCGTCAAGATGTTTCTACTTCTAGAGCGGGTTTAGTGAAAGATTCATATGCGGGCAGATTAAGAGCAGTGATTTCAGCAAACATTGACTGGTCTAATATAAATCTAAGTGATCTTTCAGATCAAAGAACCTTAAAAACTGCTATTTTTGGTGTTGCTGAACCTGAAATAGCTTTTGCTCGACAGAAAGGGCTTTTTGAATACGATGAGATTTTGAAACTCTGGTTTCGCATGAACATAGATCAAAAAAAGAAACTTGCGTCATATAATGATGTGGATGTTGATATGACACCTGAAGAGTTTATTTCTAAGCTTCCCGAGCGTAGCTTCCTCGAATCCCTAGATTTTGATGATGATTGGTTTTTCCCTGTTGCTTATAAGATAGAAGACGCGTCCAAAGATGAATATTGGCGTTTCGACACAATTCCGTTAATGGCGGAGGGCGATGCTTGTGGATTTTTATTTGTTAGCACTAGGGAATTGACTACGCATGTCTTGACAAATATTTTTGAACGGAAAAACGCATATTCGCGTATGACAACAGTTTGGCAAGATTTATATAAGATTTTGAGGCGTTCTGCTGATATCTCAGGGATATTTATTGGCGGTAAGCATCAGCCAACTCTGTCGGTTGATAGTTTGAGCATTCTACGAAACCGATTAGTCGGTCAATCTGAAGTGGCTCACTATATCGAAGTCCAAAATGGTCGATCTTTGGAAGAGCTTGGACAGCCGGTAGATATAGATACGACTCGTGCACAATCTCTCATGGCAAAACAACAATCTGCGAGGAGTAGTACAATTCACATTGCTACGGAGCAAAACATCACAGCAATTAGTCAGGTTAATCAGCGGCTCAAGGTTTTCCACAGTGAATTGGAACAACGACTGAGTGAGGGAAATTCTGCGCGAGATAAATGGGATGAGAAATCATTTCAAAGTTTATTATTTAAGATATTTCCCTTCATTTTCCCTCAGTATACCCACTTTATTAGAGAATACCGATTTAAGATTAATGGTAATTTATTGAAAAAAGAGGAAATTCCAGATTTTATCGCGTTGAGTGCATCTTTAAGTGTAGATGTAATTGAAATTAAGACTCCTTATTTTCCTCTCTTTAGAAGGAGTCTCTATCGGAAAAATTGGGTTTTTGGATCTGAAGTACAGGGCTTAATTTCACAGAGCCAGAAGTACATCTATAATTTGACTAGAAATTCAGCGAGAGAAGAGCCTAACCTTCAGCGGCGCTTTATAAAGGATGGAGGTCTAATTCTTTCGGACGACTCGTCGGGGGTACATATTAGATCTCCGAAAGCTATTATTATTGTTGGGCGGTGTCCAAGTTATATGATTGATGATCCTGGAGTGGCGCATCAGCGAGAACAAGACTTTGACATCTACAAACGTCGTTACGAGGATATACTTTCGTTTTTAACGTTTGATGACGTTCTTGATTTAACGAGGAGGATGATTTCACGTCAGACTAAGATTTGAATTTGCTTGTAATTTTGGTGCACAAACATGTTAAATCCAGGATAAGCTTTGCATTAGATGAGGTTCATGGAGATATTGAGCTGCGAATAAGTGAACCGATAGAAAAAGTGACATATGATCAATTGCTTAAGGTGTTTTAGCAAAGGGGAAAATCTGAACTTTCTTGATTTGTTTTATTAAATGGATTCTCTTAATTTTTTTGCGATACCTAATGGTATTTCTTATTCTTAATAGGTGATTATACTTACTTGATTCGATTCTTACGTCATTCATTTCATCTTAATCAGTGGCTAATACGAGTCAAATCGTTGAGTGCAATAGTTAATTTAAAAGTGTTCTCTCCCCTCCTTCGCCTGGAAAGTAATCAATTAATCATCTTTGGTTAGTTCCTAAGCTGGCCAAAATCGCCACACAGTCGATGTTTGTCGCAAGAGTCTCTGTGATCTTGGTGGGCACCGCATTCACTTCCAATCTTTGCTTTAATGAAGGCGAGCTTGCGTTTCATTATGCTTAGTCAATTCTCGGCTTGCTGATCATCGTAGCTTTTTTTAGGAACAACTTCATTTGGTTTCGGCTTAGACACGGGTCGTAGAGCGTAATTTGATGTTTCTGGCACGAGCCAATATTCTCCTTTTTGTTGCCGTGAACAATGAGCAGTAAAAAATCCCCGTATAAGTAGGGGAATAGTTCTAGGAATAGAATTTCATATCACTTGGATACCAAAAAACACGCCCAAGACGGACGTGTTCGACAATTATTTGACCTATTGAACTGAGTGCACGAAACTGCACGCGATAGATCGCAACAAACGCCAGTGTAACGGTATTTGTTGACAGAAGTATTAAAGCTTCTGATTATAGTATTCAACAACCAGTGATTCGTCAACTTCTGGTTCGAGTTCGCCACGTTCTGGTAAGCGGACAAGGGAACCTTCCTTCTTATTGTCGTCAAAGGTTACGTAAGCTGGACGGGAAACTGTGTTCTCGATAGCTTCATTGACAACAGCGAGGTTTTGTGAGCGTTCGCGAAGACCGATCACTTGGCCAGGCTGTACTTCATAGGAAGGAATATCAAGGCGCTTGCCATCAACTGTGATGTGGCCGTGGTTGACAAGTTGGCGCGCTTGAGGACGGCTGGAAGCCAAGCCCAAACGGAAAACCAAGTTATCTAAACGGGTTTCAAGCAGGATCATGAAGTTATCACCATGGGTACCTTCTTTGATCTTACCAGCGCGCAGGAACAAGTTCTGGAATTGGCGTTCGTTTAAACCGTACATCCAACGCAGCTTCTGCTTTTCGCGCAGTTGCTGACCGTATTCGGAAATCTTACGGCGGTTGTTGGCACCGTGATCACCGGGTGCATAAGGACGACGAGCTAATTCTTTACCAGTGCCGGAAAGGGACAAGCCGAGACGACGGCTTTGCTTCCAGCGAGGACCTGTATAACGAGACATATGAGTATTCCTCCAAGTTTTTATTTGGAGTAAAATAACGAATTGCGGCTTTAGCACACGGGCAGTCCTGCAAAGGTTCACCTTCGCAGCCGCGGTTACTACTGTCATCGGCGTGATGCCGAGGCAGGACTGGAGCCGACCATGCCGGCCGCTGCTGCATTATTTTACACGCGAGCTAGTATACCGTGTTTAGCGCAGCGGTGTCAAGGTGATTGGCGAGCGTTTGACCGAACTGTGTCAGGATCTGTTCGTCGTTTTCGCTAAAACGGTTGAGTTTCGGGGAGTCAATGTCCATGATGGCAACGGTTTCGCCATTAACGTTGATCGGCACGACGATTTCGGCGTTGCTGGCTGAATCGCAGGCGATGTGACCGGCAAATTCATGGACGTTAGCAACGCGAATCACGCTATTTTGCTGGTAGCTGGTTCCAACGACGCCTTTGCCCGGTTGAATGTGCATGCAGGCAACTTTTCCTTGGAAGGGGCCGAGGTCGAGCTGCCCGGTTTTGCCATTATAAAGGTAGAAACCAGCCCAGTTGAGCTCGGACATGCTGTCATTTAGCAGTGCACTGGCATTGGCAAGTACGGTGATGGGGTTGGTTTCGCCTGTAAGTAGGCCATCAAGTTGATCGATAATAATAGGATCAAGGGTTGTCATTTGATCAGTCCTTTTAGGAATTTATGAAAAGCAGCATCTAGGCCTTTTAACTGCGGGCTTTTTTTGCGATACTGGTAGCTAGGATGTTATCGTTTTTAACACTTAACGGCATTTTAGCCGGTAAGTAGGCAAAATGCAATTAGAAAGATAATCGGTAAAGCAGAGGGTGTAGGGATGATCTGGTTCTTCATTATTGTTGCGATTATAATTGTGGCTGCTGGCAGTGTCTGGTGGCTGCAGCATTATTTTCAAACGCGTATCAAAGACTTAGACGAAAAAGTCGAAGCGATTGATATTGGTGCGCTCTCGAGTCAGATTCGCAGCATTGAGCAACTGAAGCTGACCGGTGACAGTCTGGCAACCTTTGGCAAGTGGGAGCGGGCGTTTGATCAATTAAACGACCATGATCTAGCTGAGCTGCAAAAAATTCTGCTTGATCTCGAAGACCAGGTTAAACGCTTCCGTTTAGATCGGGCATCGAAAATTGCTAAGGTGCTGGAAGATAAAATCGAGACGGCTCAGCGCCAATACGAACTGATTAGCCAGGCACTACAAGACATTCGGCACGACGAAGCAGATAACCGTAGTAAAATGTTGCAATTGCGAGATGATTACCAGGTTTCACGCAAGACGATTCTTGCCAAGAGTTTTGTCTTCGGTGATGCTCAGCCAGCATTGGAGCAACAGTTGCAGCAATTGGCGCAGCTTTTTCAAAAAATTGACCAGATCAATAATGATGGCGATCATCAGGCGGCAAAGGCAGAAATTAAACAGTTAGCCGAGCAGATGCGGGTTTTGAAGAAGCAGGTTAAGGAATTACCACCACTGGTAAACGAGCAGGTCAACGAGTTTCCTGGACAAATTAACGAAATTCAGCACGGTTACCGGCAACTCACCACCGCCCATTATGTGTTCACCGATGATATTCCGGGGATGGTTGCGGATGTCGAGGCCAAGATGAAGGATGCCAATGCGGCTCTTAAATCGATTGATGTGGAGGCAACAGAGGCAGCCAATGCGGAAATCGAAGCTGAAATCGATAAAATGTACGCCATTATGGAAAAAGAGATGCAGGCCAAGAAACGGGTGGATGTTGCGTCCCCTGATTTGCGGCGCTTCATCGATCATGCACTGCGCCAAAATCGGGAATTGCAGGCAGAATTGGATCATCTGAACCAAAGCTATACGCTGAATCATCATGAAATCAAAACCGCTAAAAATTTAAAAATGCAGTTAGATGCGATTGACGCAAATTACACGAAGGATACCGATGCGATTGAAGCAGGCGAGGCCGTGTACTCGGACGTGATTGCGCGGTTTGATGAAACCAAAGAACAGTTAACGGCGATTGAAAAGCAACAGGTCCAGATTAACCAAGACGTGGCAGGTTTGAAAAAAGGCGAGATCATCGCTAATAAACAAGCAGAGAGTTTTGAACTCGATATGCGGAATATTAAGCATGAAATCGTCCGCCATCACTTGCCGGGGTTGCCGCAAGACTATGTGGATAAGGTTAAACATGTTACTGCCGAAATTGATCAGCTTAATCACGATTTGGATCAGGTTAAAATTAACATGGATGCGATTGCCAAGTTTCTGATTAAGATTGCCAGTGATATTGATGATTTAAAGAAAACAACCAGTGCCTTAATTGATGCGGCCGGATTAACCGAAGAATTGATGCAATATGCCAACCGTTACAAAATAACGGTTAAGCCGGTAGCAGACGCGGTTAAGCATGCGACCGAACTGTATATGCAATTTGACTATCAGCAGGCTGCCGATACGTTGGCGACCGCGTTGGAGCAGACGGAGCAGGGCAGCTACAAGAAAGTTGAAGATGCTTATCTTGCGCGGAAGAAAGCTTCATTATATTGATTTGCGTGATTGGAAAGCCAGCCTGGGTTGGGGCTGGCTTTTGGTTTGGGGTAGAGGTTGTGATATGGTGCAGGGATCTGCAGGGAAAATTGCAGACTTAAATGGTTAATAATCATTCAGTAGGGTATATACGTCTCCGAAACGCGTTCACCGGCGCAGAAGTCTGCGTGTAAGGACCTCGAGCGCAATGGCCAAGACCGGGCCATCACGCTCAAGGCCACTTACACTCCGACTTCTACCCGCGCCGGTTCACGCTCTTGCTTAAACGCGTTCGCCAGCCCAGAAACCTGCACATAAGGACCTTGAGCGCAATGACCAAAGCCCGGTCATCACGCTCAAGGCCACTTATGCTTCGGTTTCTAACCGGGCTGGCTCACGCTCTTGAAACTTACTAACTTTTTGTCTATAATTCAATCCAGTCGAATTAACGGAAGGGGCCGGCTGATGATTTATTTTGATAATAGTGCAACGACGAAGATTTCGCCTGATGCGTTGGCGACTTATAACAAGGTCAGCACGGATTTTTTTGGTAATCCCAGCAGTTTGCATGCTTTGGGGACTAAAGCAAATGAGGTTTTGCAGAGTTCGCGAGCCCAGATTGCTAAATTAATCGGTGCTAAGCCGGACGAGATTTATTTTACGAGCGGTGGAACTGAAGGCGATAACTGGGTGATTAAAGGCACTGCCATGGCTAAGCGCGAATTTGGCCGTCATCTGATTACGACCAGTATCGAGCATCCGGCTGTGATTAATACGATGAAACAGCTAGAGAAACTGGGATTTGAAGTGACTTATTTGCCGGTTGATCGGCGCGGTTTTATTCATATTGACGATTTGAAAGCGGCTATTCGCAAAGATACGATTTTGGTGTCGATTATGGCGGTTAATAATGAAACTGGCAGTATGCAGCCGATTGTTCAGGCCGCGCGGGTGTTGGATAATTATCCGAATATTCATTTTCATGTCGATGCTGTGCAAGCCGTTGGTAAGGGTTTGGATGCAGCGTTACAAGATCCGCGGATTGATTTTCTCAGTTTTTCCGGCCATAAGTTTCATGCTCCCCGCGGTACCGGCTTTATCTATGCCAAAGAGGGTCGCATGCTTGATCCGTTGCTAACCGGTGGCGGTCAGGAACGTGATTGGCGCTCAGGCACGGAAAATGTTCCGGCGATTGCGGCGATGGCCAAGTCGCTGCGCTTACTTTTGGCTAATGAAGATGCTAATGTGGCCCGGCAGCAAGCAGTTCGCAAGCGGGTTTTTGAACATGTCAGCCAAAAGCCCAAGGTGACGATGTTTAGTCAGTTAACACCGGATTTTGCCCCACATGTTTTATGTTTTGCCATTGCTGGTGTCCGCGGCGAAACGATTGTTCATGCGTTTGAGGATCATCAGATTTACATTTCCACAACCAGTGCCTGCTCAAGTAAGAAAGGCACGGAAAGCAGTACCTTGGCCGCCATGCATACGGACCCGAAAATTGCCACTTCCGCGATTCGGGTGAGTTTGGATGAAGCTAATACTTTGGATGAAGCGGATGCGTTTAATGCAGCGTTTGATACGATTTATGCAAAGTTTGCCAAGCTTGATAAAGCGACCGTCTAAACGAGCATCAGCCATTGCCAGTGCAAGGAGTGGCAGGGTGTCAGTTATAGCGGCTGATACTGCCAACTTGTTTTGACGCATCACCGATTTTCACTGGATCGGTTACCGCCTACATGAAAGGATTTTAAGATGCAATATTCAGAAATTATGGTTCGTTACGGCGAGCTTTCGACCAAGGGAAAAAATCGGCAAGCGTTTATCGGTCGTTTGAACGGTAACGTTACACGAGCGCTGCATGAATTCCCCAACCTCACCATTCGGCCTAAACGTGATCGGATGCACATTGAATTGAATGGCGAGCCTAGTGATCAGGTGATGGCACGACTGTCACAGGTATTCGGCATCCAGAATTTTTCACCAAGTATTGCCGTGGAAAAGGATATGGCAAAAGTCCACGAGGTTGCGTTGCAGCTGATGAATGAAACGGCATCGCACGGCATTAGTTATAAGGTTAATACGCGGCGGAGCGATCATGACTTTGCCTTGGATACCAATGCTATGAACCTTGATTTAGGCGATTTCTTGACGGATAAGCGGCCGGACTTGGTGGTCAAAATGCATCATCCTGATATGATTTTGCGGGTTGAAGTCCGTCGTGAGGCGATTTATTTATCCACTAAAACAATTCAAGGTGCTGGCGGATTGCCGGTTGGAACGGCAGGGCGCGCGGCCTTGATGCTTAGTGGCGGGATTGATTCGCCGGTCGCGGGTTACTATGCGTTAAAACGTGGCGTGGACATTGAAATGGTGCACTTTTTCAGCCCGCCTTACACCAGTCAACAGGCGCTGAATAAGGCTAAACAACTCACGGCCAAGCTGACCCCTTATGTTGGCCGGATTTACTTTATTGAAGTGCCGTTTACCGAGATTCAGGAGGCAGTCAAAGCAACGGTTCCGGAAGGTTATCTGATGACCGTACAACGCCGAATGATGTTGCGATTGACCGAAGCGATTGCCAAACAACGTGGCGATCTGGCTATCTTTAATGGTGAGTCAGTCGGCCAGGTGGCTTCACAGACGCTGGAATCAATGGCAGCAATCAATGATGTCACCACGATGCCGATTATTCGTCCGGTTGCGACCATGGATAAGAATGAGATCATTGCCGAGGCAGAAAAGATCGACACGTATGATTTATCGATCATGCCGTTTGAAGACTGTTGTACCATTTTTGCCCCGCCGTCGCCTAAAACCAAACCAAAGACGGATCGCGCACGGTATTACGAAAGCAAACTTGATGTCGATGGTTTGATGGCGCGTGCGTTGGCCGGGATCAAGGTTCAGGAGATCAAGTCGTCTGATCAGTTCCTGAATCAGGATCAGGATGTTATCGCAGAATTGCTTTAAAAATTGAATAAAAGCGGTAGTTGCTGATAAGTTATTTGCTTATCGGTAACTACCGCTTTTTTAGTTTAGCGTTAAAAGTCGGCGAATGATCTTAAAAAAGAAATAATTCACAAGATTTCGCGATATTAATAAGCTGCTGGAGCGAATGCCATCATGGTTGCCCGAAAAATGGTTGTCACCTGCAGAAGACGCATTGTGCTTAATTCCTGGTTTGAAAAGATCGTTAATATAAAATAGCTCAGTAAAAACTGTGGTAAAAGAGCGCGCAATTTGTTAAACTGAATATGTGAAAATGGTAACAAACACGTGCGGAGGTGTTGATGGTGGTCGTCAGTAAACAAACGTTATCACAGGCAACGATTAAACGAATCCCGGTTTATTATCGAACCGTCAAAGATTTGCAACAGACGGGGGTTAAGCGGGTTCGGTCTGATCGGCTAAGTAAGCTGGTTCATATCGCGCCAGCAACCATTCGGCGGGACTTCTCCAATTTTGGCGATTTAGGGCGCAGCGGCTATGGCTATTCGGTTGATTTACTTGCGCAGGTGTTTGGCGAGTTATTAGAAGTGCACTCGGAAGAACAGATGTTACTGGTGGGGTGTGGCAACCTCGGACGGGCGTTGTTGACCAATAATTTTCGCCGGAATCCGGATCTAACCATTGTGATGGGATTCGACACGGATCCGCAGCTCATTGGGACGACAATTGCCGGGGTGCCGATTTTTGATCTTACAACTTTAGCCAAAAATATTCGCCCGGGGATGCATACTGCCATTGTCTGTGTGCCGAGTTCCGCCCAGACCAGCGTTATTAACCAACTTGAGGCTAATCGCATAACCGCTATTTTAACCTTTGCCCCTAAGCCGGTCCCGGCAAAACCGACAACCACGATTCGCTATATTGATCTTACGAGTGAGCTACAGGCGTTATTGTTTGTTGATCATCAAAAACAGGTTTCGCGACAGGTGACGGAACCGTTGCGCTAGCGTTACTTGACGCGCTGGATCACGCTCGTTATAAGGCGTTCAGCTGCCCAGAAATTTGCATATAAAGATCTTGGGCACAAATCCGCTTTTACGCCCATAACGCGCTCCCCGGCGCAGGGACCTGCATGTAAGGACCTTGGTCGCAATGGCCAGACCCGGGCCATCACGACCAAGGCCACTTACACTCCGGTCCCTAACCGCGCCGGCTCGCGCTCACCTCACATTGACCCCGTCATAATCACGGGTTATAATGCAGCTAATGCAATGATCAAGAGGGTTGCGTTCTTTTTTTTCAGCGACGGGATGGTTGGTGTGAATCTCGAAAGAAGGGCGTGATTGTAGCTTGTGAGCTGCCGTCCTGAAGTGAGTAGGGAACGGCCGGTGACAGCCGTTATCCTGAACCAAGTGGGGATTGATTCCCAATTTAGGTGGTACCGCGAGTAGACTCGTCCTAATAATCGATATTAGGGCGTTTTTTTGTGTATACGCACGGCGCGACCCAGCTTTCGGGCTGGCGTGCGTGTGATGCATCAGCGCGTGCCAATTCTAGAAACCGGATGGACGAAAAAATTTTGTGAGGTGGAGCCAGTGAGTGATGAAACGTTAGCACCAAAGTATGATCATAAAGCAGTCGAGGAAGGCCGGTATCAGGAATGGCTTGATGAAGATGTCTTCAAACCAAGTGGTGATAAGAAGGCTAAGCCGTATTCAATCGTAATTCCGCCGCCGAATGTCACCGGTAAGTTACACATGGGGCATGCATGGGATACCACGCTTCAAGACATCGTGATCCGCCAAAAGCGTATGCAGGGGTTTGATACCTTGTGGCTGCCAGGGATGGATCATGCCGGAATCGCCACGCAGGCTAAAGTTGAGGCCAAGTTGCGCAAAGAAGGCATCAGCCGCTATGACTTAGGCCGTGAAAAGTTTGTCCAGAAAGTCTGGGAATGGAAGGACGAATTTGCCAAGACGATTCATGGACAATGGGCCAAAATGGGCTTGTCACTGGATTATAGTCGGGAACGCTTTACTTTGGATAAGGGCCTGAATCAAGCGGTTCGACGGGTGTTTGTTGACCTTTATAACCAGGGTTTGATTTACCGTGGCGAATATATCGTTAACTGGGATCCGCAAGCGCGCACGGCACTATCGGATATTGAAGTCATTCATAAAGACGATAAAGGTGCTTTTTACCATGTAAAATATCCATTCGCAGACGGTAGCGGCTACATTGAAATTGCAACAACGCGTCCGGAAACCATGATGGGTGATACTGCGGTGGCGGTTCACCCAGGTGATGAGCGGTATAAAGATATGGTGGGTAAGGAACTTATTTTGCCATTAGCCAATCGCAAAATCCCGATCATTGAAGATGCTTACGTTGATCCTGAGTTTGGGACTGGGGCGGTTAAAATCACGCCGGCCCATGACCCTAACGACTTTCAGGTGGGCAATCGTCATGATTTGAAACGAATTAACACCATGAATGACGATGGCACGATGAACGAAAATGCCGGCAAATACCAAGGAATGGATCGCTTTGAAGCCCGTAAAGCCATGGTGGCCGATTTGGATAAGGCCGGTTTATTGCTTAAAGTTGAACCGATTGTGCATAGTGTCGGCCATAGCGAACGTACGGGCGTTCAAGTTGAAGCACGGTTGTCAACACAATGGTTTGTCAAAATGAAACCATTAGCTGAAGCGGCAATCAAAGCGCAGCAAGAGCCGGACAAGAAAGTGACATTTGTTCCTGAGCGGTTTGAACATACCTATTTGCAGTGGATGGAAAATATTCATGACTGGGTTATTTCGCGGCAGTTGTGGTGGGGCCATCAAATTCCGGCTTGGTACAACAAGCAGACCGGCGAAACCTATGTCGGGATGGAAGCGCCTAAAGACATTGAAAACTGGAAGCAGGATCCTGACGTGCTGGACACTTGGTTTTCAAGTGCGTTGTGGCCATTTTCCACGATGGGGTGGCCGAATACCGATGCGTCGGATTACAAGCGTTATTACCCAACAGATACCTTAGTGACCGGCTATGATATCATTCCATTCTGGGTTGCGCGGATGATTTTCCAAGGGTTGCATTTTACCCATCAACGTCCGTTCCAGTACACCTTGATTCACGGGTTAATGCGTGACGAACAAGGCCGGAAGATGAGTAAGTCACTGGGTAATGGGATTGACCCGATGGATGTGATTGAAAAATACGGCGCCGATGCCTTGCGGTGGTTCCTGATTACCGGTAATAAACCGGGACAGGATACACGGTTTAGCTATAAACAGGTTGAAGCAGCTTGGAATTTTATCAATAAGATTTGGAACATTTCCCGATTTGTGATGATGAACTTAGGCGACTTGGATACGCCGCAACAGCCAGATCCAAGTACCTTTGATTTGTCCGACAAATGGCTTTTTGCGCAATTGAACGAAACCATCAAGCAGGTAACGGATTTGTCTGCGCGGTTCGAATTTGGTGAAATGGGTCGAACCCTGTATAACTTCACCTGGAATGTTTTCGCGGACTGGTACGTTGAAATGAGTAAGGAAGTACTGTACGGCGATGATGACAAAGCCAAAGCAGCCAAGCGCGTCAACCTTGCTTATGCACTGGATCAGATTTTACGGCTATTGCACCCAGTGATGCCGTTTGTGACGGAAAAACTATGGTTGGCGTTACCGCATACGGGCAAATCAATTGTGACGGCGAGCTATCCAGTGGCAAACACTGCCTTTGAAAATGCTGACGCTACCAGTGCAATGGATGCGATTATTGCGCTCATCCGTGGCGTTCGCGGGATTCGTAAAGAGGCCGGCGCTCCGCTTAAGACCAAAGTCGATATTATCGTTAAATTGACGGATCCTGCTTTGAAGCCAATCTTTGAACAGAACTTTGAGTTTATCGATCGGTTCGTCAATAGCAAAGCCTTCACGGTTGGAACCGATGTGGCCGAGCCTAAAATGGCGGGCAGTGCGGTGATCACAGGCGCCACCATTTTCGTACCGCTCAATGAATTAATTGATTTGGACGAGGAAAAGGCCAAACTGACTAAAGATGCTAAGAAGCTCGAGCAAGAAATTGCCCGAATTGACAAGAAGCTCAATAACCAAGGCTTCTTATCCAAAGCACCGGAAGCGGTTGTTGCGGAACAACGCACTAAGCGCAGTGATTTTGAAGATCAGCTAACGAGCACTAAGCAACGGTTGGAACAATTACAACAGGCTTAAGTTACCAAGTGGCTTTAAGCGATTTTATGATGAAAAAACCGGTATTAGGGTTGAGTTTTAAGCCCTAGTACCGGCTTTTTTGATGGTCGTGGTTGAAGCATGCCGCAAGCAGGCATTTTGGCGTGTGACTGGTTATCAGATGAGTTCTGGCAGCAATGAAAACGTAAATTTGGCTGGCTAAGCTCATAAGTTGGACCCATTTTTCTGGTATGATGAATCTATATATCGCAGCAGCATGAAAGCTAGCTGCTTAAATGATTGAAATAAGGAAAGTTAACAATGAATTACACAGAAAGCGTTGCCTATATTCATTCTTTTCCGCGCTTGGCCAAGACCGGTGACCATCGGCGGATTTTAACGTTATTACATGCACTCGGCAATCCGCAGCAACAAGGGCGGTATATTCACGTGACTGGTACTAATGGAAAAGGCTCAGCCGCTAATGCGATTGCACATGTCCTTGAGGCAAGCGGTTTGACAGTCGGGTTATATACCTCGCCGTTTATCATGCGGTTTAATGAACGGATCATGATTGACCATGAACCGATTCCGGATGCTGCGTTAGTCAAAGCGGTTGCGTTTGTCAGGACTGCACTGGAACGGCTTCAGCAGCAACAAGCTGATTTTAACGTGACGGAATTTGAATTCATTACTGCGCTGGCGTATTGGTATTTTCGGCAGCGTCAGGTTGATGTTGCGGTGATTGAAGTCGGCATTGGTGGCGACACGGATTCGACCAATGTCATCACGCCGGTTGTCAGTGTTTTGACCGAGGTTGCTTTAGATCACCAAAAATTGCTGGGACGTACGATTACGGCAATTGCCACACATAAGGCTGGTATTATCAAACCGGGTATTCCGGTTGTAACCGGTAACTTGGTGTCGGATGCTGCTGCCGTTGTCGCAGCCAAGGTCGCGACAACAGGGAGTCAATGGTTGCGTTTTGACCGCGATTTTTCGGTTCCTAAGGCTAAGCTTCACGGTTGGGGCCAACGGTTTACTTATGAAGACCAAGATGGACGTATTAGCGATCTGGAGGTGCCGTTGGTTGGCGATTACCAGCAACGCAATATGGCAATTGCGATTCAAACGGCAAAAGTGTATGCCAAGCAGACAGAATGGCCTTTGACGCCCCAGAATATTCGCCAGGGGATTGCTGCTAGTCATTGGCCAGCCAGACTCGAAAAGATAAGTGATACGCCTTTGATCGTCATTGACGGGGCGCACAATCCGGATGGCATCAATGGTTTGATTACGGCGCTAAAGCAACTTTTTTCCCAACCCATTACTGTTATTGCCGGCATCTTGGCAGATAAAGACTATGCGGCGATGGCGGATAAGCTGACCGCGGCATTTTCCACGGTTTATCTGGTTCCGGTGCCAGGGACGCCGCGCGCCTTGCCTGAGGCTGGTTATGAGGCACTGCACGAAGGTCGGTTAAAGGATTCGTGGCAGGAAGCATTGGCGGCGAGTCTTAATGATGTGCCGGATCAGCCGATTGTGATCACCGGTTCGCTGTATTTAGCCTCAGCTGTTCGTCAAACTTTATTAGGGGGAAAATCATGACCGCAACAGTCATCTTTGATCTTGACGGGACACTGGTTAACACTGAAGCACTTTACCTTAAAAGTAATGTTAAAGCCGCGGCAGTATTGGGACTGCACCGGACAGAAGCAGATTTTCGGCCATTAGTCGGATCTGCCGGACCAAGTGAAGCTAAAATCATTGCCGATTTGGTTGGGGCCGATCATGCCGCATGGTTCCAGCAATTTTCAACCCAGGATGTTTTGGACCAGATTCGCAGCGGTGCCGATTTTGTCTTACCCGGAGTTGACAAAACGTTGCAGACGCTTGATCGGATGGGTTATCGATTAGCGTTGGCAACAAGTAGTGCCAAACATTACGTTGACGTGGTGTTGGCTGCAACTGGTTGGGTGAAGCGGTTTGACCCGATTCTGACTGGCAGTGATGTGACGGCACACAAACCTGATCCGGAAATTTATCACGTGATGAAAACCAAGTTGCCTGAGACACCGGCGATTGTCGTTGAAGATACGCATGTGGGTGTGGCCGCAGCAGAAGGGGCCGGGCTCCCGGTCGTCATGATTCCAGGCATCGGTCAAGCGCCGGATCATAAGGCGACCGCGATTTTAGCTGCGATCACGGATTTGCCTGACTGGCTGCAAAGTCATCCTGCTTTTGCGTAATGTCCATAATGAGTCCTCAGATGACTCAAAATGGCGGCCCCATCAGAGAAGGCTGAAGAGCATGCAGCGCCTCACTCTGAAAGCGGCATGACGGAGGGAAAGACGATGGCAGATGCGACTGAACAACCACGTGAGCGTTTATTGGCGCATGGACCACAGGCACTGACGGATGCGGAATTATTGCAATTGATTGTACGCGCAGGCAACCAGCACTATCCGGTCCAGGAAATTGTCAGCGAGGTGTTGACCACTTATCCAGCATTACGAGGCTTAGCAGAAGGTGATGGTGATTCACTGGACCATATTCGCGGACTGGGCGCGGCTAAACGGGCCAGTATTTTGGCGGGTGTGGAGCTAGGACGGCGGGTCATGCGTCGTCAATCGGTTCGATATGGGCAGATCAAAAATAGCGAGCAACTGGGTAAAACGATGGTGTCACGCTTTGCCGGAGCTAATCAAGAATCCATGTTGATTTTATTTTTGGATGTCAAGAATCAGATCATCACGGAACAAATCGTGGCAATTGGAACGGTGGATTCAGCCTTAGCCGATCCGCGGGTGGTGTTTCGGGAAGCATTAAAGCTAAGCGCCACGAATTTGATCATGGTTCACAATCATCCCAGCGGCGATCCTTCTCCGAGTCAGGCCGATCGTGATACAACAACGCGATTTCAGCTGGCGGCAGCGTTACTCGGCATGCACCTGCTTGACCACTTGATCATTGGGCGGCAGTCGTATTATTCGTTTGCGCGCGATGATCCGGAATTTAATTAATTTGCCAAAAAGTTGTAAGGTTTTCTGAAATTGGCGCAATGAGGGCAAAAACAGGCGGTTTCACATTTTGTCATAGAAAATAATATGCTATAATGCATGGAGTTAATACGAAATGAGTCAGCATAAGGAGAGAACGTCTTGTTTGGATTTGGATCAAAGAATATCGGGATCGATCTTGGCACCGCAAATACCTTAGTTTACGTCGACGGCAAGGGCATTGTGTTAAATGAGCCCTCCGTAGTCGCGAAGAATACCCAGACGGAAGAAGTCATTGCCGTTGGTGAAGAAGCCCGCGACATGATCGGTCGTACCCCGACCAATATCGTGGCGATCCGACCAATGAAAGATGGGGTCATCGCTGACTACGACACAACTGCGGCCATGTTAAAATACTTCATGCAAAAAGCATTAGGTAACGGCAGCCACCCGCAAGTGATGATTTGTGTGCCAAGCGGCGTGACGGAAGTTGAAAAACGGGCCGTTATTGACGCTGCAAAAGTCGCAGGAGCACGCGATGCTTTCGTCATTGAAGAACCTTACGCTGCTGCAATCGGTGCCGGTCTGCCGGTTATGGACCCGACCGGTAGTATGGTTGTTGATATTGGCGGCGGGACCACTGATGTCGCAACGATTTCATTAGGCGGTATTGTTTCGAGTCGCTCGATTCGGGTGGCTGGTGACAAGTTTGATGAAGCCATCATCAATCATTTACGCCAGAACTTTAATTTGCTCATCGGCGAACGTACGGCTGAAGCCATGAAGATTCAAATTGGTTCGGCGTCGGTTGAAAAGGCTGCCGATATCGATGGGATGACCGTGCGCGGACGTGATTTATTGAGCGGCCTGCCAAAGACCATCGATATTTCGGCAACGGATATTGCCTCAGCTGTTCATGAAAACGTGCTTGATATCATCACGGCGATTAAAGAAACACTAGAGGAAACCTCACCAGAAATCGCTGCCGATGTCATTGATCATGGGATTGTGTTGACAGGCGGTGGTGCGCTTTTGAAGCATTTACCGGATGTCATTTCCGATGAGACCAAAGTACCGGTCTTCATTGCGCAGGATCCACTAGATTGTGTGGCAATCGGCACTGGTGAATCGTTGAAGAATATTGACGTTTTAAAGAAGCGTTAACAGCCCATAAATGAAGATGGTTTGCGTGTGGCAAGAGGCTGGGATGAAGGATCCTGGCCTCTTTTCGCGAGTGTGACGGAGGAACCAATGCAGAAATTCTTTTCCAACAAAAAATTGATCGCCCTCATGATCGCATTGCTGGTCAGTCTTGGTCTGGTCGCTGGATCAATCTATGCGAGCAATAATCGCAATACGCCGCCGTTTATTCAGCGGATTGCCAATGATGTTGTTGGCATCGGCGGGCGGTTAGTCGCGTTGCCGGGAGATTTTGCCCGCAATGGATTAGATGACATCAATAATCTCATGGATACGTTTCAGGAGAATCAGCGCCTCAAGCAACAGCTGGATAATTTAGCGCAGACAAAGGTGCAGGTACAAACTTTAAAACGCGAAAATAAGCAGTTGAAGCAACAGTTGAAACTTAACGGTACTTTGACGGATTACGCGCAGATCAGTGCTGCTGTCATTTTACGGACACCGAGTGACTGGCGCAACATGGTCGTTATTAACCAAGGAAGTGCCGCCGGGGTTAAGAAAGGCATGCCGGTTATGGCCGGTTCCGGCTTGATTGGCCGTGTGGTTGAGGTCAATCGGACGAGTTCAAAAGTTGAGATGCTATCAACGGCCAATAAATCCAGTGACCGGATTGCGGCGGCTGTTGAGACCAAAGGCGAAAAAGAAGTTAACGGCATCATTACCGGATATGACGAAAAAACCGGTGATTTGATTCTCGGCGAGCTGAATACGGATACCGCGATTAAAAAAGGCGATGAGGTGGTTACCAGTGGTTTAGGTGGCATGACACCTAAAGGATTACTGATTGGCAAAGTCGCCAGCGTCAAGAAAGATGACTATGGGCTGGCCAACACCGTTTATTTGGATCCCGCCGCAAATCTAAACGATGTCACCGTTGTAACCGTCATCTCACGTACGATCAAAGGTGACTAACATGTTAAACGAAAAACATTTCACAGGACATTGGTGGATCTTTTTACTGCTGCTTTTGTTATTATTAATTGATGGCAGCCTAGCATCAGTGCTGGCACAGTGGATCATGCAGCCGAACTTTATGGGGACGCCGCAATTGACCTTGTTAGGGTTAGTCATGGTGACGTTGTTGGTGCCGCAAGAAAAGTATATAACCTGGATTGCGGCATTGATTGGGTTGCTATTCGACAGTTTTTACACGGGTATTCTAGGGATTAATGCGTTGCTGTTTGCCTTGGTCATTTACGTGGTTCGCCAGATTCGGCCGTATATCCCGCACACGCCGATTTTTGTTGGCATGGTTTATATTATTGCGTTGTTGCTCTATGGGGTTGCCAGTTATGCTGCGAATCATTTTATTGGCTACGGATCCGCCAGTGTTGTTATGCTGATAGCGAATCATTTAGGGCCGGGATTAACGGTCAATCTCATCCTTTTTGTGATTGTCTATGGTCCATTACATCGATTGTTGATGAATTTAGCGGAAGAATAATTTGGGGTGATAATGTGGACAGTGTGGTCTTAAAAGGTCGAAATGATAGTCTGGCGCTGCACCTTCAAGATACAGCGGACTTTACGCAGATTATCCAGACACTGAAAACATTACTAGGCAAATTGTACGAAGAAACGCCAACCGGTGATGTCAGCTATCGTTTGGAGACGGGCAATCGGCTTTTAACGGAAGAGCAGTTGGCGCAAATTCAGGCTGTGTTTGAAGATTACCCGCGCTTTTCAATTAATGGCATCACGAGTGCTGTGGTTGATAAAGCGGTCGTTGCCGATATGGTGACGGCTAAAATGACCCATCGTATCGGTGGCGTTGTTCGATCAGGGCAAACAATTGATGTCATGGGCGATGTGCTGTTTTTAGGCGATTTACATGCCGGTGCCTCGCTGTGTGCTTCTGGCAATGTCTTTGTGATGGGCAAAGTTAGTGGCGTTATCCAAGCAGGCAGTCAAGGAGACACCCGCGCAGTTGTTGTGGGTGACTTGCAAGGTGCTAGTCAGGTTCGAATCGCCGATGTCATCGAAATTGTCGCTGACCATTATGATCCGGTTAAACCGGTTGCTTATTTGAGCGAATTACATACGATGGCACATACCAAGTTGGCTGAACTAGCAAATCTTCGGCCGCGATTATTTAAGCAAATGGAGGCAATGTAGATGGGGACAGCGTTAGTAGTGACTTCCGGTAAAGGCGGCGTTGGCAAAACCACCACTTCGGCAAATATCGGTACCGCGTTGGCTTTACAAGGCAAGCGGGTCGTCTTGTTGGACCTTGATATTGGACTACGCAACTTAGACGTTGTCATGGGTTTGTCCAACCGGATTATTTACGACATTGTCGATGTTGCCACTGGCCGCGCGAAACTACACCAAGCGTTGATCAAGGACAAACGATTTGACGATTTGCTTTATTTACTGCCAGCAGCGCAAAATGCGGAAAAAGACGCGTTAGAACCTGATCAGGTCGTTGAGATTGTTGAACAGTTGCGGCCGGATTTTGATTTTATTATTTTGGACTCACCTGCCGGAATCGAACAAGGGTTTCGGAATGCGACTGGGGCGGCTGACGGTGCGATTGTGGTCACGACCCCGGAGATATCGGCGGTGAGTGATGCGGATCGAGTCGTTGGCTTACTGGAACAACGTGATATGCCGCTCAAATCGCGACTCATTATCAACCGCATTCGCCAAAATATGTTAGCTGATGGACGCTCGATGGATATTGACGAAATTACCAGTCATCTGGGACTTGATTTACTCGGCATCATTGTTGACGATGATGGGGTGATTGAGAGTTCAAACAAAGGTGAAGCGATTGTGATGGATCCGGATGACCTTGCTAGTAAAGGTTACCGCAATATTGCCCGCCGGTTACTAGGTGATAGCGTGCCGTTGATGGACATTCGTTTGAAAAAACAAGGCTTTTGGTCAAAATTGTTCCATCGCCATCATTAGACGGTTTATGGTGATTTTGTGCCGGCTGTTAAAGATTAATTTTCTGAAACAGTTGACTTTCGTTAAAGTTCGGTGTAATTTAGTGACAATTCATTAAAGCGTTGAGTGGAATCGATAAGCGGTCATGGTTCACAGCGAGTTCGGGTTGATGGAAACCGAATAGCCATCCGCTTATCACACATCCATGAGTGGACGATTGAACAACAGTAGGTCGTCTCGGTTGGGCTCGTTATCGCCGTGGTTGAAGCAACTACATGAGGTTGATTGTGTGAGCAATTGACAAATCTGAGGTGGAACCGCGGTTTAAGCCGTCCTCTTACAGCAAAGTGCTGTAAGAGGATTTTTTAATGGTCGCGATTTTTCCGAAATCATGTGTGGTGCTGCAACCACATGAGGCCGAGTGTGTGAACAATCGGTAAACTGAGGTGGTACCGCGCAGAAGCGTCCTCTTGCATCAAGCAAGAGGGCGCTTTTTTCATACCACGAACAAGTTGCCCAACCGCTCAACTCATCGACAGCCACAAAGCGCAATTAGAAAAGAAACGGATCTGTGCGACTCAAATACAGGCAGGTTCAAAGGAGGAAGCACCATGACTTATATTTTTCAGATTTTACCGGCATTATTATCTGGTGTGAAAATGACGTTGGGGATTTTTGCCATCACTTTAGTCGGAGCCATTCCACTGGGTCTCATTTTATCAGTCGGCTTAATTCCCAAGCCTAAATCGCTACTTGGTAAGGCAGGAAAAAGCTTGCTGGAAGGCTATGTGTGGGTATTTCGGGGCACGCCACTGTTGTTGCAGCTGATGTTTATCTTTTACGGCTTGCCGATTATCGGTATCGTGTTTGACCGCTTCTCAGCTGCTTTAGTCGCGTTTATTTTGAATTATGCTGCTTACTTCGCAGAAATCTTCCGTGGTGGCTTTGGCGCAATTGATGAAGGTCAGTTCGAAGCAAGTACGGTCCTCAACATGACCCGCTGGCAGGCACTGCGGTTTGTGGTGATTCCTCAGGTTGTCAAGATTGTGCTACCTTCCATCGGTAATGAAGTCATCAACTTGGTTAAGGATTCTAGCCTGGTTTACGTCATTGGCTTAGGCGATTTGCTTCGAGCAGGTAACATTGCCAGTGCGCGGGATGTCACCTTGCTGCCACTGGTATTGGTCGGGGTCATCTACTTACTGCTGACGCTGATTCTGACGTTCCTACAAAAACGGATCGAAGCAGCATTTTCATATTATCGCTAGGAGGGTTAAAAATGTTAGAACTCAAGAATATCAGCAAAGCGTTTAACGGGCGGCCAGTTTTAAAAGATGTTAACGTCACGATTGAGGATGGCAAAACATTGGCGATTGTGGGTCCCAGTGGTGCCGGTAAAACCACCTTATTGCGGATCATCAGTGGTTTGGAAAATGCTGATGGCGGCACCATGATCTGGAACGGTCAGCCCACGACCGCACAGGCTTTACGCAAACAAGGCGTTATCGGCGTTGTGTTTCAGAACTTTGAATTATTCCCGAATTTATCGGTTATGCGCAATATTACCTTGGCGCCTACCTTGCAGGGTATTGATCAACAAAAAGCCGATGCGACAGCCAAGAAACTTCTGAATCAACTTGAACTAACCGATCAGGCACAGGCGTATCCTTATTCACTGTCTGGCGGCCAAAAGCAGCGGGTGGCAATTGCACGGGCGTTGGCATTAAATCCGCAAATTCTTTTGTACGATGAACCGACTAGTGCGCTTGATCCGATGTTGCGCGATAATGTTGCCGCAATGGTCAACCAATTTAAAGTATCAGGTATGACTCAGGTGGTTGTGACCCATGACATGGACTTTGCCCAAAGTGTTGCAGACACGACTTACCACGTTGGCAAAGGCGGTGATGGTCAATGAAACGGCGAATGATAATGGCTGTCATGGTGTTTTTGACCATGGCCGGTATCGTAATCAGTGGATGTGCGCGCGAAACAGTCGACAATTCCTGGCCGCGCATTGAACGGACCAAAAAAGTTGTGATTGGGTTAGATGATACCTTTGTTCCCATGGGTTTTCGTCAAAAAAATGGGCAGTTGGCCGGCTATGACATTGATTTAGCCAAAGCGGTTTTCAAACGATATGGCATTAAAGCGGATTTCCAGACCATCGACTGGTCGATGAAGGAAACCGAATTGAAAAATCAGACCATTGATTTAATTTGGAATGGCTATTCCGTGACCCCGGAGCGGAAAGCAAAGGTTGCTTTTTCGAATGATTATCTGATTAACCATCAAATTCTGGTGACCAAAACCAAAAGTCAGATTAACACGTTGAAGGATATGAAGGGGAAAACCTTGGGCGTGCAAACCGGATCAAGCGGGGCGTTTGATTTAGATGCCCAACCCAAATTGTTAAAAAATATGATCGCCAACAAAACCCCGATCCTCTACGATACCTTCAATGATGCATTTATTGACTTGGATGCTGGGCGAATTCAAGGCATTTTAATGGATGAGGTTTACGCACGTTACTACATTGACCACAAGCCGGATCCTGCAAGTTATCACATTATCGGCGACTCATTCCCGCCAGAAGAGTTCGCGGTTGGTATGCGCAAGTCCGATCATGTTTTACGAGAGAAAATTAACGCGGGATTGAAGGCGTTGAAGGCAGACGGAACGATTGCTAAACTGCAGAAGAAATGGTTTGGCAAGGTCGAACAATGAGTTGTTTGTTAGCGCTGATAAGGGTTCAGAGTTTAGACATCGTGGCAATTTTATGTTGAGGCTGGAATCATTGTGGTTGTGTGGATACTGTCTATTGCGACAGGTAACTGCATGAAAACTTTGATTCTGGCTTTTTTGTTGGTTGCTCAACACGCCTCCCTTAACGCGTTCACCGGCGTAGGGACCTGCACATCAAGACCTTGGGCGCAATGACCAAAGCCTGGCCATCACGCCTGAGGCCGCTTGGGTTCTGGTTTATGTCCATAACGCGTTCGCCAGCCCAGAAACCTGCACATAAGGACCTTGGGCGCAATGACCAAAACCCGGTCATCACGCCTGAGGCCACTTATGTTCCGGCTTATGCCCATAACGCGCTCACCGGCGCAAAAGTCTGCGCGTAAGGATCTCAGTCGCAATGGCCAAAGCCCGGCCATCACGCCTGAGGCCACTTATGTTCCGGTTTATGCCCATAACGCGCTCACCGGCGCAGAAGTCTGCGTGTAAGGACCTCAGGCGCAATGACCAAAGCCCGGTCATCACGCCTGAGGCCACTAGTCCGCTTTTACGCCCATAACGCGCTCGCCAGCCCAGAAACCTGCACATAAGGACCCTGGGCGCAATGACCAAAGCCCAGTCATCACGCCCAAGGCCGCTTATGTTCCGGTTTCTAACCGGGCTGGCTCACGCTCACTGGACTTTTTCCCCTGATTATCGGTAAAGTAGAGTATGATAATCGCATGTAGAGACTGGACGAATGGCTGAGGTGTGACACTGTCTGGTTAGGGAGGCGAAATTTATGTGGCTTGGGCTGATTGTTGGCGGTCTTTATATCATCAATGCATTTATTGCGATTGTGACGGTGTTTCGGTCCCATCGTGATATTTCTGCTGTATGGGCGTGGCTGCTTGTGCTGTTGCTGCTGCCGTTTGTTGGTTTCTTAATTTATTTTGTCTTTGGGCGTAAACTGCGGGCGGATCGCATGCAGGATTTAATGACGCAACGGCTATTGGGTATTAATGATTTGGTGGTTCAGCAACAAGAAGCGCTTGCGGCAGGGCAGCCGTTGATTGGGACGCCAGGTAGCGGTGGGGTTTCGGAGCTGGTGCGAACGTTATTGCGGGCGGACGATGCGTTGGTCACAACTCACAATGAAGTTCAGGTGCTTTCTTTGCGGGAAGCCTTTTTTAAACAGTTATTTGAAGATATTGGCTTGGCTACCGAACATATTCATATTGAAGCCTATACGATTCAGCCTGATGCAGTGGGCCGGCAATTGCGTGATTTACTGATTGAAAAGGCGCAAGCAGGGATCACCGTGCGCGTTTTATACGATACGTTTGGTTCCCACGGTTTACCGATTAGCTTTTGGAAAGGCTTGACAGCAGCCGGTGGTCAGGTGGAGCGATTTGTGGCGACCAAACTCGGACGGTGGAATCCGCGCATCAACTTTCGCAATCATCGTAAACTGATTGTGATTGATGGGCATTTGGCATACTTGGGCGGGTTTAATCTGGGCAAAGAACATCGCGGTTTGCCAACACTGCGGGATACTCAACTACGAATTCAAGGTAAGGCGGTTGCCGTGATTCAAGCGCGTTTCCTGATGGATTGGAATGGTACTAGCAAGAGGCAACAGGTCAAAGACGTCGATGTGCTGTTTCGTGAACCGGTTGTCACCGGAAACACAACCATGCAGATTGTCGCTGGTGGACCGGGGCAGCAGGTTGAAGCAATTAAACTTGGCTATTTAGGATTGATTAATCAAGCCAAGCGTAGTATCTGGATCGAGTCGCCTTATTTTGTTCCCGATGACAGTTTGTTGGACGCATTGACCATTGCGGCTAATGCGGGAGTCGATGTTCGCATTATGGTGCCGAAGAAAACAAATCAGAGTCTGATGGCCAAAGCATCGCAGTTTTACCTCAATCAAGTAGTTGCCAATGGTGGTCAGGCCTTTTTATATGAAGAAGGTTTCTTACACGCTAAAACGATTGTGGTTGACGGCAAGTATGTTTCAACCGGCACCGCAAATTTCGATATCCGTTCATTTAAATTGAACTTTGAAGTTGCTGCGTTTCTTTATGATCATCATTTAGGCAAAACATTTCAAAAACTATTTCTTGCGGATATGGAACGTGCCATGCCGTATACGCAAAAGGTCATTAAGGCCAAGAAACGACCAGCGCGCTTGGCCGAAGAGTTATCGCGGTTGCTGGCGCCGATTTTGTGATGGGCGAACCATTCACTGATTTTTTGGTAATTAAAAAAGCCGCTGAAAAATCAGCGGCTTTGTGGTCATTTGGTGATCGGATTAGATGATTTGCAAACTTGCGAGCGCGGTGAGAACAACACCAAGCACGGTGATAATAATCATCACCCAAGCACTAATAATTGTCATTTTCTGGAATTTGCTCTTTTTCTTTTTCTGCACCGAAAACACCACCTTTAAAGTTCTGCTGGGTCTCATTGTACTGGTTTTTGGAAAAAACGGCAACTAAAACTGAGCGCGAGCCGGCGCGGTTAGAAACCGGAGTGTAAGTGGCCTCGGACGTGATGGCCCGCTTTTGGCCATTGCGTTCGAGGTCCTTACACGCAGGTTTCTGCGCCGGGGAGCGCGTTATGGGCGTAAAGGGGAACTATTGGCCTTGGGTGTGATGACCGGGTTTTGGTCATTGCACCCAAGGTCCTTATGTGCAGGTTTCTGGGCTGGCGAACGCGTTATGGGCATAAAGGGGGACTAGTGGCCTTGGGTGTGATGACCGGGCTTTGGTCATTGCACCCAATACAATGTCCGTACACGCGAATTCCTGCGCTGAAGAGCGTTAACTTCTGCTTGACGCCTTTCTTTCCTTTGGGTACGGTTAATTGAGAAGTATCAACAGACAGCACCTTACGTGGTTGCTGCCGCTGGAGGGAATTGTCATGGTGTTGCTTGCGTTGGGATTACCAATTTTAGTGTGGCTCTTGGTTGTCGCCGCTGTCGTCTATTTCGACTTTCATGGTGGTTCGTGGTTTTTCTTACTGACAATGGTGAACCTCTGGGCCATTTTCGAGTTAACCTTTACCAAAAGTCCGAATTTCATCTGGGTGATTCTGTTTACGGCGATGGTGATTGCCTTAATCCTGGTTGTTTGGCAGGTAATCCGCGAATATGACCTGATTATTCACCGATATTGGCGGATGTTGACGCGCATTCTCTCCCTGGCAACCACTTGTTGGTGGCTTAGCGGTATTTTTATTTATTTTATGGGCTGAGTCACCACCGACTTACCACTTGTGAAAAAATCCCGTGATCCTTGTGATCGCGGGATTTTTTGTGGCTTAAATGTTTTTTAAACAATAAAATAACTAAATTTTGCTTCAGAAGTGGTTAGATGTGGAGAAGAGTGGGGCGTTGTGGTAGACTGAAAATCGTAGGGAGGTGCAGGCCATGCTCATGGGTGAATTTGAACGCAGTATCGATGCTAAAGGGCGTCTGATTATTCCAGCCAAATTTCGTGAGCAATTGGGTGCATCGTTTGTTTTGACCCGAGGCATGGATGGCTGCCTTTTTGGTTATCCAATCGCGGAATGGGACAAACTGCAGGCAAAATTGGCCACATTACCCTTAGCTAAAAAAGATGCCCGCACCTTCACGCGTTTTCTTTTTTCGGCCGCGACCGAATGTGAAATTGACAAGCAGGGACGGATCAATATTCCCAAGCCACTGTTCAAACATGCGGCGTTGAAAAAGGATTGCGTCCTTGTAGGGGTCAATACCCGCATTGAAGTCTGGGATGCCGAGCGCTGGCAACAATTTGCCGACACTGCTGAAGAAGACTTTGATGACATTTCAGAAAACTTAACGGACTTTGGGTTATAGCCATGACAGAATTTAAACACGAGACAGTTCTTTTAAAAGAAGCAACAGCGGCTTTGGCCGTGAAGTCGGATGGTACATATGTGGATGCCACTTTGGGACGCGGAGGCCATACCCGCCAGATTTTAAATCAGCTTACGAATGGGCGTCTGATCGCTTTTGATCAAGACGAAGCAGCCATTGCCGCGGTCAAGCGTCAGTTTGGGACGTTACCGCCGCAGTTAACGCTGGTTCACCGAAACTTTCGGGATTTAAGCGCAGCCTTGGCTGATTTGGATATTAGGCAGGTTGATGGCGTTTTGTACGATCTTGGCGTATCTTCGCCTCAATTTGACGATTCAAAGCGCGGTTTTTCTTATCGTTTCGATGCACCGCTTGATATGCGGATGGATCAGCGGCAAACGCTTGATGCCAAAACAATTGTCAATGAATGGCCGTATGCCGAATTGGTTCGGATCTTTTCGCGCTATGGCGAGGAGCACTTTTCTAAGCAGATTGCGCGTCGAATTGAGCAAGCTCGAGCCCAAGCGCCGATTACAACCACTTTTCAGCTTGTTGAGTTGATCAAGGCAGGAATTCCGGCTAAAGCAAGACGAACAGGTGGCCATCCGGCTAAAAAAGTCTTTCAGGCTATCCGAATCGCGGTTAATGATGAATTATCCGCGCTAGAAGCTTCTTTGGAACAGGCACTCAAGCTGATTAACGTTGGGGGACGCATCAGTGTCATTACCTTCCAGTCATTAGAAGACCGGCTGGTGAAAACCATGTTTAAAGAAGTGTCAACCGTCCAAGATGTTCCGCGCGGGTTGCCGGTGGTGCCGGAAGCTGCTCAACCACATTACCAGTTAGTCAATCGTAAACCGATTTTACCGAGTGCGGCCGAGCTGGCTGAAAACCATCGTGCCCACAGCGCCAAACTCAGGGTGATCGAAAAAATTCGCAATTAGGGGGGTTCCATATATGCTTGAGAGTACAGCAAGGCCTTTAGTGCAACAACCGGCACCGAAACCGGTACATAAATCAGCTCCTGCACCCGCACCGCACACACATATTGCTTTTAGCGGGTTCGAGAAAACGATGATGTTTGCCTGTGGCGTTTTAGCAACAGTTGTTTGTGTCGTTTGTTTGTTCATGCAAAATCGCTTGAGCAACACGCAACGCCAGTATGAAGATTTACAGGCGCAAATTATGAAGCAATCGCAAGCCACGGCGAATCTCAAGCAAGAAATTGGCGAACTCTCCAACTCCGAACGACTTGATGCCTTTGCTAAGGCCCATGGATTTAAAGTCATTAACGGCAATATAAGGCGTGTTGATAATCAATGAAAATTTTCAAATCAAAACGATCAACGAATGCACATCCAGCCCGCAACCGTAAATTTTTCGGTATTGGGCTGATCGGGTTTACGCTTCTGGTACTCGGTGGGTTCGTTCTTCGTTTTTCTTTTGTTGCAACCATTGGCGAAGTGGATTCAAATAATTTGGCGAAGCAGCGGCAAAAGCAGTATCAGACCGACACCGTTTTGCAAGCGCAGCGGGGTGCTATTTTGGATCGTAGTGGTAATGTGATCGCCGAAGATTCGAATACGTATACCATTTATGCCATCCTCGATAAGCAAAACAAAAATGGCGATAAGCCCGATTACGTCACCAACAAAGCTAAAACGGCCAAAATACTGAGTCGTTATTTGGCGATTGGTGAAGATAAAGTTTTAGCACGTTTAAATCCAAGTAAGAATCTTTTCCAAGTCGAATTTGGTCGGCCAGGGACGAAATTAAGTTTGGCGATCAAAAAACAAATCGAAGCTGAGAAATTGCCGGGGATTCATTTTCGCGAAACCCCATCGCGGCTTTATCCTAATGGTGTGTTTGCCAGTCATGTGATTGGGTTGGCACAAGCGCAGGATAATGGCGGCGGTTTGACCGGGGTGATGGGGTTAGAGAAACAATTTAACACCGTTTTAACCGGCACCAATGGCTATCGGCGAAGTGAAACAGATGCATATGGATATAAACTGCCTAATGCCAAGACCAAAGCAAAGACCCCAGTGAATGGCGGCAGTGTCTATACAACGCTTGATAGTGGCCTCCAAGCTTATTTGGAAACTCTTATGACAGATGTTCAAACCAAATATGAACCTAAAGGCATGACGGCGGTTTTGATGAATGCCAAAACCGGACGTATTTTAGCTGCCACACAGCGTCCGACGTTTGATGCTTCGACTGGCGAAGGATTAGGCGATATGTGGCGGGATTCTTTGGTTGAGGATAATTATGAGCCGGGATCGGTAATGAAGATCATGACCTTGGCTGCTGCTATTCAAAGCGGTAAGTATCACCCCAATGAATATTTCCAGTCCGGATCGGTTAAACTTGATGGCGGCACGGTTAACGATTGGCGGACAGGCGGCTGGGGATCCATTCCGCTGAGCAAAGCGTTTCCGTTATCGAGTAATGTCGGCATGGTTAAGATCGAACAGGAAATGGGTGCCGGCATTTGGAAGAGCTATTTGGATAAATTTAAATTTGGCCAAAAAACCGGCATTACGTTACCGGGAGAAACAAGTGGCCGGATTAGTTTTCAACGCCCATTGGATCAGGCTATCACCGCCTTTGGTCAAGGCATTGAAGTCAATGTGATGCAAATGATGCAGGCAATCAGTGCGGTGGCAAATAATGGCAAGATGCTTAAGCCGCAGATTGTATCTAAGGTGGTTAACAAGAACGGTAAAGCCACTGTTTATAAACCGGAAGTGGTGGGTCAGCCGATCTCAAAGGAAACGGCAGCTCAGGTTATTGATGCCATGCGTCACGTGGTTAATGACGAAGACGGAACCGGGGTGGCTTATAAAATGCCGGGTGTTGACTTAGCCGTTAAAACCGGGACCGGTCAGATTGCTAGTGCTCAAGGCGGCTATTTAACCGGGGATTCCAATTACACGTTTAGCGTTGCCGGAATTGCGCCGGCTTCCAATCCAAAGTATGTCTTATACGTTGCGATGAAACAGCCACAGAAGATGACGGAACCAGCGGAATCAATCTTGGCAAGCATCTTCAAGCCGATGATGCAACGGGCTTTGGACACAACCGCGAATAGCACGGTGTCAGGTGAAACCAACACTGCTGAAGTTCCTGCTGTCACCAATGCGGCGTTGGCGAGTGCACAGGATACCGTTAAAAAAGCCGGATTTGACGTAGCAACGATCGGAACTGGGAATAAAATCGTCCAACAGTTGCCAGCAAGCGGAACCAAAGCATTGCGGGATTCACGGGTGTTACTTTTGACGAATGGTGCCATGACAATGCCTGATCTCACTGGTTGGTCGAAATCCGATGTGTTAAAATTTGTACAATTGACCGGCAAGAAATTTAAGCTTGTCGGTGATGGCTTCGTTGTTCGGCAAAGTATTGCTAAAGGCACCTTATTAGGTAATGCCAGCGGGACAATTGAGTTTAAACAACAATAGAATTGGGGATAGTCATGCAACTTGCTCAAATGCTCATTCCGATGGTTTCGGCATTTGCCATTACCATTATGTTTATGCCGCTTTTTATCGGTTACATGCGGTATAAGAAAGAAGGCCAGGTGATTCGTGAAGAAGGACCAAGCTGGCACGAAAAGAAGTCAGGAACCCCAACGATGGGTGGCTTGATATTCATTGCTGCGATCATCATCTCGGCTATTTGGGTCAGCATTTGGCAGCACCAATTAACGCTGAGTGTCTGGATTTCCTTATTTATTTTGGTTCTTTATGGCTTGTTAGGATTTTATGATGATTTCCAGAAATTGGTGCACCATCGTAATGAAGGCTTAAAGGCGTGGCAAAAATTAGCCGGTCAGATTCTTGGCGCTGTCATTTTTCTGATCGCTTATTTTCACGAAGGCTTTGATCATACGTTATGGGTTCCGGTTTTAGGTAATGTCAATGCCACTTGGTTTTATGTGATATTCGTTGTTTTTTGGCTCGTTGGTTTTAGTAATGCGGTTAATCTGACAGATGGTTTGGATGGCTTGGTTGCCGGACAGACGACCATTTCGTTTGCAACGTATGCAGTGATTGCGGTTCGTGAAGGCCGCGTTGACGTGTTAATTATTTGTCTAGTGACTGTCGGCGCGATGCTTGGATTTTTGATGTTCAATCATAAACCGGCTCAGATTTTCATGGGCGATTTGGGATCCTTGGCATTAGGCGGGATGCTGGCAGTTGTTGCCATCCTGCTTCATCGAGAATGGTCGTTATTATTGATCGGGATCATCTATGTGATTGAAACAGCCAGTGTGATCTTGCAGGTTGCTTCATTCAAATTAACCGGCAAGCGAATCTTCCTCATGTCGCCTATTCATCATCATTTTGAAATGAAAGGCTGGTCCGAGTGGCAGATTGACTTGACCTTCTGGCTGGTTGGACTGATCGCAAGCTGTGTTTATCTGGTATTTTTCCTATAAAATCAAGCTATAAAAAGAAGGAACGATTGTGAAAAACATTTCGGATTATCGTAATAAAAAGGTGCTTGTATTGGGACTGGCAAAAAGCGGCGTCAATGCAGCGCGCTTACTACATAAATTAGGGGCTTTGGTAACCGTCAACGATAAGAAGCAGTTCGATGACAACAAAGAGGCTCAGGAGTTGTTGGCAGACGGGATGCGCGTCATTACCGGACGCCATCCAGTTGAATTGTTAGATGAGCATTTTGAGTTGATGGTCAAAAACCCGGGTATTCCATACAGCAATCCGATGGTTCAGCGCGCGCAAGAATTGGGCCTGCCGATTATTACTGAGCCGGAGCTAGCTTTTCAGGTATCCGAAGCAGAGTGGATCGGCATTACCGGGACGAATGGCAAGACAACGACGACCACGCTGATCGGGTTAATGCTGAACCAACAATGGCCTCACCATGCGTTTGATGCCGGGAACATCGGCATTCCGGTCAGTCAGGTGGCACAAAAAGCAGGTAAAGATGACACCATTGTTGCTGAGCTATCGAGTTTTCAACTCTGCGGCATTAAGACCTTGCATCCCCATATCGCAGTGTTAACGAACATCTATGAGGCTCATTTGGACTGGCATGGCAACCGTGCCAATTACGTTGCGGCGAAAATGCGCATTACGATGAATCAAACACCGGATGATTATTTCATCATGAACTGGGATCTTCCCGAAATGCACCAGTTAGCAAAGCAAAGTCAAGCCCAGATTGTCCCGTTTTCGCGCAAACAGGCTGTTGGTGCACGGGCTTCGTTAATTGATGGCTGGTTGACGTTTGATGGTGACAAGATTATGCCTGCCAGTGACATGCAGATTCCGGGGTTGCACAATATCGAAAACGCCTTGGCTGCCATTGCCGCGGCCAAACTGAAGGGTGTGAGTGATGACGCAATTCGTGAGGTGCTGCGGACTTTTTCTGGCGTCAAACACCGAATTCAATATTTGGAAACGATCAATGGGCGTCGGGTATACAATGACTCCAAGGCAACCAATGTCGAGGCGGCAACTGTAGCTTTGAATGCATTTCAGCAGCCAATTGTTTGGTTGGCAGGCGGGCTTGATCGTGGTTTGCCGATGGACGCTTTAACCCCGCTCGTTAAGAAACACGTCAAAAGCATGGTCGTATTCGGTCAAACCGCGCCATTAATGGCAAAAATTGCTAAAGAAGCCGGCGTCCCGGTTCAAAAAACCGAGAATGTTATGACGGCGGTTCCATTGGCCTATGAAGCCAGCCGCCCCGGCGATGTGATTTTGCTCTCGCCAGCAGCAGCAAGTTGGGATCAGTATCCTAACTTTGAAGTGCGCGGCGATGATTTCATCAAGGCGGTTCATAGCCTACAGCAAAATCTTGAAAGCGAGGGTCATTAAATGCGGCTGGTTATTTCTGGTGGCGGTACCGGCGGCCACATTTATCCGGCTTTAGCTTTGATTGAAGCCCTAAAAGCAGAAGGCAAACTTGATGATGTGTTGTACGTGGGCACGCAAAGAGGCTTGGAAAGTCGGATCGTACCTGCAACCGGCTTGAAGTTTGCAACCCTGGACTTGCAAGGCTTTAAGCGCAGCCTTTCGTTAAGCAATGTGACAACGGTCAAAAAGTTTATCGGCAGTCTCGGTCAAGCCAAAAAGTTATTGCGAGATTTTAAGCCTGATATTGTCGTTGGGACTGGCGGTTATGTTTCAGGGGCCATTTTATATGCTGCGGCACGGTTGCATATTCCCACGGTGGTCCATGAGTCCAATTCGGTTGCTGGGGTGACGAATAAGTTTTTAAGTCATTTTGTCGATCGAGTGGCGATTGTCTTTCCGGAAGTTGCATCCTCATTTCCGGCTAAGAAAGTCGTTGTCACCGGTAATCCGCGGGCACAACAGGTTGCCGGCTTAAAGCCCAATGACCGGCTTAAAGATTTTGGACTGGATCCGCATAAACGAACGCTTTTGATCTTTGGCGGTTCGCGCGGTGCCCCTAAAATTAATGCAGCAGCTGTTGCGGCGTTGCCTATTTGGGCTAAGGCAGACTTTCAAGTGTTATTTGCCACTGGGCGCAGTCACTATGACGCCATTAATGCGGGCTTGCCAGCGTTACCGGCATCTATTAAGGTCGTTCCGTACATTGATGACATGCCATCGATTTTACCGGACATCGGCTTGTTGATTAGTCGCGCCGGTGCAACCACACTTGCTGAAATTACAGCACTGGGGATCCCGGCAATTCTCATTCCCAGCCCGAATGTGACCCACCACCATCAGTACCTGAATGCGCAAAGCCTAACCAAAAAAGGCGCGGCATTAACCATTACCGAACCAGAATTGAATCAGGATTTTCCTCAGCAGGTTGTGACCTTGATGGAAGATGATGCAAAACGCGCTGCAATGGCACAGGCATCCAAAAAATTGGGTGTACCTGATGCAAGTGATCAATTGATTGCGGTGATGACAACACTACTTACGAAACGTGGGTGATGACTTTGGCTTGGCTCCGAAAAAAAGAACAGCAATCTGATCCGCTGACGCCGTGGCAACAATACCAGGCACGCCAGCAGCAGACGCCGCGTCATGATCGGCGCCAAAAACCGAAGTTGGATGTTAATCTTCCGAAGATCCAGACGTTGCGGCGCCGTAAACTCGTGAAGAACCTTGTCTTGATTCTGCTCCCCCTGCTGCTATTGCTGGGGGTTTTTGGCTATTTTGCCAGCCCGTTATCCAAAGTCGGACTTGTGAGTGTTCAAGGCGTGACGACGGTTCCGGATCAGCAGGTCATCAACGCGACTAAATTATCAGACGATGACTTGATGTTGAGTGTGGCATTTCATAAAAATGCCATTGCGCAGCGGGTACAGAAATCTTTACCGGAAATTAAAACTGCCAGCCTGACGATCAAGGGATTCAATCGTATTATTATTAAAACCAGCGAATATCAGACAGTCGGGTATGTTTATCAAAAACACGCGTACCACAAGATTCTGGTTACGGGGGAAGTGTTAGCCGCCGGAACCCAAACGCCAGTCACGACTTACCCGGTTTTTTCCGGGTTTACAGCCAAAGAGTTACCACAAATGATTACGTTACTTAAACAGTTCCCTGCTGCCATTCGGCGTGATATCTCGGAAATTGACGCCAGTCGCGGGGATGCCAATCCTAACCAGATTGCGCTCAACATGAATGACGGTTATCGCATCATTGCCGATACGCGCACCATTGCCAAGAAAATCAAGTATTATCCGGCGATTGTTTCACAGGTTAAGCAAAAAGGCGTGGTTGATTTGGAAGTGGGAGCATTTTGGCGACCTTATTCTAGTAGCGAAAAGTCGTCAAATGACTGATTTTGTAAGGATTGTTTTCTCATCAGAAAATGAGTGTGTTACACTGATGATGGCACCGTTTTAATATGAAAATTGAGTTAATTAAAAAGTTACACAAGGAGGTTCCCGATACATGGATAATCAAGGTATTTACGTTGGACTTGATATCGGAACCACCTCAATAAAAGTCATTGTTGCCGAAGCAGTACAGGGACAAATGAATGTTATTGGTGTGGGAAGTCAGCGGTCTGAAGGCGTGAGTCGTGGGGTGATCGTTGATATCGATAAGGCAGTCGCAGTGATTCAAGCGGCCGTTGCCCAAGCTGAAGACAAGGCAAATATCAAGATCGATCGGGTTGTAGCTGGCATCCCTGCTAATATGTTGCAGATTGAACAGGTTTCGGGGATGATTGCGGTCGGCGAGGAAAACAAAGAAATTTCCGATAAAGACGTGCGCAGTGTTGCTGCGGCAGCATTAGTACGTAATCTACCGCCTGAGCGTGAAACATTATCGCTGGTTCCAACCGAATTTATCGTTGATGGGTTTGACGACATTAAAGATCCACGTGGGATGTTGGGTGTTCGGCTGGAGATGCGCGGTATTATGCTGACAGTTCCTAAGACTGTGATTCATAATACCAAAAAGGCAATCGAAAAAGCCGGCTTACGAGTTGGCGGCTTGGTTATTTCACCACTAGCCATTGGTCGGCTTGCGTTAACGGATGGTGAGCAGGACTTTGGCACCGTCTTGATTGATATGGGTGGCGGTCAAAGCACGGCAGCAGTGATTCATGACCGTAAGCTCAAGTTCACTTCGGTGGATCAAGAAGGCGGGGAATACATCACCAAAGACATTTCCGTGGTGTTGAATACCAGTTTTACCGATGCCGAGAAATTGAAGCGCGAGTATGGGAATGCGGATTCTCTGGCTACCAGTGAAGATGAAACTTTTCCGGTTACGGTTGTCGGCAAGCATGATCCGGCCATGATTTCGGAAAAATATCTGTCTGAAATTATCGAAGCGCGGGTTGCTCAGATATTCAAGCGACTCAAGAAGGCACTGGATGCGGTTAATGCGCTTGAGTTGCCGGGTGGGATTGTCATTACTGGCGGCACCACCGCACTGCCGGGTGTCACCGAGTTAGCCCAGGACATTTTAGAGCGACCGGTTAAACGGTTTATTCCGGAAGATATGGGCCTGCGCCATCCGTCATTTACTGAAGGGTTAGCGCTCATCAAGTACGCCGCTGAAATGACGGATATTGAAATGCTTGTTTCAAGCGTTTTGCCAACACCGTTTATGGTTGATGGAGCGCAAATGCCAACGCAACCGGCACGGCCGCAACCAGAAACCCCGGCGGCACCGGAAAATCAACGTTCTGCCAAGCGCAAACCTGATAAACAACCCGAAAAAGCAAAATCTAAGGAACCATCTCCCTTACGCCGGTTCTTTGGTAATTTCTTTGAATAAATCTCGATCCTAGGAGGAACACGAATGGATTTTCAAATGGACGCACAAAGTGAAAAAGGTGCAAACATTAAAGTAATCGGTGTCGGCGGTGCAGGCGGTAATGCCATTAATCGCATGATTGCAGAAGATGTCAAAGGCGTTGAATTTATCGCTGCCAATACCGATTTGCAAGCATTGAATGCCAGCAACGCAGAAACCAAGATCCAGCTCGGACCGAAATTGACGCGCGGCTTGGGCGCCGGTTCCAACCCGGAGATTGGGCAAAAGGCGGCTGAAGAAAGTGAAGAGGCGATTGGGGCAGCATTGCAAGGTGCCGACATGATTTTTGTGACTGCCGGGATGGGCGGCGGCTCCGGAACCGGGGCAGCGCCAATTGTGGCCAAAATTGCCAAAGATCAAGGTGCGCTGACCGTTGGGGTTGTTACCCGCCCATTTACGTTTGAAGGCCCTAAGCGTGCTAAAAACGCCACTGAGGGGATTGCTCAGTTAAAAGAGCATGTGGATACCTTGGTGATTATTGCCAACAATCGTTTATTAGAAATTGTCGACAAAAAAACGCCGATGCTGGAAGCCTTCCATGCTGCGGATAATGTTTTACGGCAAGGGGTTCAAGGTATCTCTGATCTGATTACAAGTCCAGGTTACGTTAACCTTGATTTTGCCGACGTAAAAACAGTTATGGCAAATCAAGGATCGGCGCTGATGGGGATTGGCAGTGCAACTGGTGAAAATCGCACCGTTGAAGCGACTAAAAAAGCGATTTCCAGCCCACTTCTGGAAGTTAATATCAGTGGAGCTAAGCAGGTGCTGCTTAATATTACCGGCGGCCCGGATCTCAGCTTGTTTGAGGCGCAGGATGCTTCACAAATCGTTGCGGATGCAGCTAAAGATGATGTCAATATTATCTTTGGGACTTCCATCAATGAAGAACTCGGAGATGAAGTGGTGGTAACCGTGATCGCCACTGGTATCGAAGAAGAAGACCAACGCCGCGAAACAACGCGCCGGCCAGCCGCTGCCAATCGTAACACTGATCAGACCCAGTCAAACGGGTCGTATCGGCCAACATTCGGCGGACATGAACAGTCTGCCGATCAAGCCCCTAAAAATGATGATCCGTTTGGTAATTGGGATTTGCGGCGGGAACCAAGCAAGCGCCAGACCCCGAGTGCAGATGATATGAACAACGTTAAGAAGAAAGATTTTGATATTTTCGAGAATCAAACCAATGCAGACGATGCAGGAAGCGATGATCAGCCGCCATTCTTTAAACAACGGCGGCGTCAGTAGTCAGGAGGTCATGAAACATGGCGTTTGGAAAGTTAGGGGAAAAATTCAACAATTTCTTTGCCATGGATGACGAAGATGAATATCAGGACCAAGAAGACGAACAAACGCAGGCTGCACCTAAGGAACCTTCAAATCATGGCCAGTATCGTAGCAACAAAGTCGTATCAATGAATAGTCCGATTGGTAAAACTGCCAAAATCGTTGTGTATGAACCACGGATTTATTCAGATGCCAAAGAGATTGGTTCGCATTTACTGAACAATCGCGCGGTTGTCATTAACTTTGATCGAATTGAGGCCGATGATGCACGGCGGATTGTTGATTTCTTAACTGGGACTGTTTTTGCGATTAATGGTGAGATTAAGCGGATTGGTGAGTCGATTTTCTTAGTCACGCCAGCCAATTTTGAAATTGATGGTTCATTGGCTAGTACCATTGATTCCGATGGTTTGAATCTCTCATCGCAACCATAAACGAGGTGTCATGTGTTTAATTTTCTTTATGCATTATTTCGAGTCGGCGATTGGGCGATTTATTTATACATGATCATGGTATTTATTTATATCCTGATTTCATGGTTTCCAAACGCTCAAGGAACCGCCATTGACCGTTTCCTAGATCGGTGGGTTGATCCGTTTCTGAGTATCTTTCGCCGTATCATTCCTGCTATTGGTGGACTCGATCTTTCGCCAATCCTGGCGTTCTTCGTGCTTTCGCTGATTAAGTTTGGATGGTCGCGGTTGTTTCTGATACTTGTTCAAATAATTGGGTGACAAGCATGGATGCCATCTATCAACATTTTCGCAAAGATGAAGCAGCATTGATTGATCATTTTGCAGAATTGATCGAAACTGCGCGGACTGAGTATCGGGCAGTATTAACCGATTTTACCGATCCTAGGCAGCGGTTGATTGCTGCGAGCCTGATCAATGCACATGATGATATGAAGTTGGTACATTTTGGCGGGTATCCGCATGCTGAACGGCAACGGCTGATTTTTGCACCGGACTACTTTGCCGCTCAGCCAGCTGATTTTGATATTCGGCTTTTACAAGTGGTGTATCCCGAAAAGTTTGCCGAAATGCATCACAGTACGATTCAAGGAACATTGTTAAATGCCGGGCTTGATCGGGATGTTTTCGGCGATATTGTGACGGATGGGCGTACCTGGCAGTTTTTTGTTGCCGCACATATGGAAGATTGGGTGATGAGTAATATCACCAAAATCGGGCGTGTCGGGGTTCACTTTACGGACTATCCGTTAGACGCTGCCGTTACGCCTGAAAATGACTGGGAACCCATCAGCTTTTCAGTTAGTGCACTAAGGTTGGATGCCATCGTGGCCCACGGTTTCAATATGTCACGGCAGCGGGCCAAGATGCTAATTCAGGCGGGAAAAGTCCGGCTGAACTTTGGCGAAAACGATGCACCTGACGCTGAGGTCGCCACTTCTGATATTATTTCAGTACGTGGATTTGGGCGATTGCGGCTAGATGCGATACTTGGTGAAAGCAAAAAAGGTAAATTGCGTGTCTCTGCTGCCGTGATTCATAAGTAAACCGTATCGTAGGCGGTTCAATGCGCTTAGTTTATCAGCAACTTTTTAACAGGTTGCAGCAATCAGCGCCTGATGAGGGACGTATCAATAAGCTAAAGTACGTTCATGATCACGCGTATGCCGGCCTAACAAGCGGTTGGCGCACGTTCACTAGAGGAGGAGGACTATTTATGGCTTTAAGTCCACTGGACATTCACAATAAAGAATTTAGCAGCAAGATGCGAGGTTATGACAAGGATGAGGTCAATGATTTTCTTGCGCAGATCGTTAAGGATTATAGTAGCCTGATCAAGGATAATGAGGGGCTTAAGAAGGAATTAGCGGATGCAAAAGAAAAGGTTCGTTACTTCACCGATATGAAAGAAGCCTTGAATCAGTCAATCATTGTGGCTCAAGAAAGCGCTGAAAAGGTGAAGAACAGTGCGCATCAAGAAGCCGATTTGATCAAGCAGCAGGCGCAACAAGATGCTCAGGGGATCCTCAACCGTGCTAAGGCTGATGCTGATCAGAAAGTCCACCAAGCCCAGGCGCAAACCGAGCAGACGTTGCATGATGCCGAACTTAAGCGTCAGAACATTTCTGTTCAAACAGAGGATTTGAAACGCCAGAGCCGGGTTTTCCGTCAGCGGTTACAGGTCATGCTGGAATCGCAGTTGGAAGTTGTGAAAAGTCCGGAATGGAAAGAATTACTGTCCAGTTCTCCTGAAGCTGCAGATACCACGGACCCAAGTCGAGAAGCACTTGACAATTCGCAGGCTGGTTTCGTAAACTCTAGTGGAGCAGTTTCCGGTGCTGATGCGTATACGGAGATTATTTTCCCAGATGATCAAAGTGCAACATCCGAGTCGGCAACTGCAACGCCGGCACCGGTGGATTCAGATCATTCTGAATCAGAAGCGCCAACAAGCGCAACCACAAGTGCCGATACCGATGTTACAACTGATCAAGACGCACAATAACGTATGAACACGCGTCATTTGCCGGTCCCCTTTGCAGCGAGTCAGGAATAGGTGTGAGCCTGATAAGTACCGCTGAATGATATCAGTTCGCAGTTGTCTCGCCGAATAACTAAGCGAGACCGGTTGATCACCGTTAAGCAATCACTGAGGGGGACTTGTTCCCTGAAGTTAGGTGGTACCACGTTTGCTCGTCCTAATATAGGGCGGGCTTTTTTCATTCAATTAACAAAGGAGCGGGACACGTGAAAATTAAAGATACGTTGAACATGGGCAAGACGACTTTTCCAATGCGAGCAGGCTTGCCTAAAAATGAACCGATTTGGCAAAAAAATTGGGATGAAGACCACGTTTACGAGCAACGGCAGAAATTAAATGAAGGCAAGCCGACGTTTATGCTGCATGATGGCCCACCGTTCGCCAACGGAAATATTCATATGGGGCATGCGCTTAATAAAATCAGTAAGGATATCATTGTTCGGTATAAGTCGATGAATGGCTTCCGGGCACCTTATGTTCCTGGCTGGGATACGCACGGTTTGCCAATTGAACAACAGTTGGCCAAACAAGGCGTTAAACGCAAGGAAATGTCGATGACCGACTATCGCGAGTTATGCCGGCAGTTTGCGATGAAGGAAATTGATAAGCAACGGACTGACTTCAAGCGGCTTGGCGTCATGGGTGACTGGGAACATCCGTATATTACGTTACAACATGCTTATGAAGCCAGTGAAATTCGGGTCTTTGGTGCCATGGCGAAGAAAGGTTACATCTATCATGGCTTAAAGCCGGTTTATTGGTCATGGTCATCCGAATCAACGCTAGCCGAAGCTGAGATTGAGTATCATGATGACAAATCACCTTCGATTTATGTTGCCTTTCCGGTGGTTGATGGCAAAGGAATCCTGGATCAAGATACGTCACTTGTTATTTGGACAACAACGCCTTGGACCATTCCTGCCAACTACGGCATTGCAGTCAATCCGCGCTTCGATTACGTCCAGGTGCAAGTTGGCGAGCATAAGTATGTCGTTGCTGCCGAGTTGCTTGATCGGGTAGCTGAAGAAGTCGGCTGGGAACAACCTAAGATCTTAAAGACTTTTAAAGGCACTGAAATGGATAAGATGACAGCCAAGCATCCGTTGTATGATCGGACAAGTCTAGTGATGAATGCGGATCATGTTACGCTTGATGCCGGGACTGGCTTGGTTCATACCGCCCCTGGTCATGGGGAAGACGACTACAAGGTCGGAATGAAATATGGCTTGCCGGTTATTTCAGTGGTTGATGCCAAAGGGTACCTGAATGAAAATGCCCCTGGTTTTGAAGGCGTTTTTTATGATGATGCCAACAAACTCGTCACGAAAGCTTTGGACGAAAAAGGCGCCTTGCTGAAGCTGGACTTCTTCACCCATAGTTATCCGCATGATTGGCGCACCAAAAAGCCGGTTATTTTCCGCGCCACTACCCAATGGTTTGCATCAATTGAGGCCTTTCGTGATCAAATTTTAAAGGCCATTGATACCGTTGACTTTAAACCAAGTTGGGGCAAAACGCGGCTGTACAATATGATTCGTGATCGCGGCGACTGGGTCATCTCCCGCCAGCGCGCATGGGGCGTCCCATTACCGATTTTCTATGCAGAAGACGGTGAGCCGATTATTGAAGAAGCAACGATCAATCATGTAGCGGATTTGTTTGGTAAATATGGTTCCAACGTCTGGTTTGAGCGCGACGCCAAGGATCTTTTACCTGATGGTTACACCAATCCGCACAGCCCAAATGGCAAGTTCACTAAAGAAAAAGATATTATGGATGTCTGGTTTGACTCAGGTTCATCACACCAAGCTGTTTTGGCGCAACGTCCTGAACTAAGCTTTCCGGCTGACTTATATCTGGAAGGTTCCGATCAATACCGCGGCTGGTTTAACTCCAGCTTGATTACCAGTGTTGCTGCAACCGGAATCGCGCCGTATCGCGGGATTTTGTCACAAGGCTTCACGCTTGATGGCAAAGGCCGGAAGATGAGCAAGAGCTTGGGCAATACGATTGTGCCGTCAACCATTGAAAAGCAGTTTGGCGCTGAGATCATTCGGCTCTGGGTCGCAACCGTTGATTCGTCATCTGATGTTCGGGTCTCTGTCGATAACTTCGCCCAGACTTCAGAAGCCTATCGTAAAATCCGTAACACGCTCCGGTTCATGGTTGCTAATACCGGCGATTTCGATCCGGAAAAAGACGCGGTTGCCTATGATCAGCTAGGTTCAGTGGATCGTTATTTGTTGGTTCGGCTTAATCAGGTCATCGCCAAAGTCAAAGAAGCGTATGATGCCTACGACTTTGCTACGGTAGAGAAAACCATCAGCAGTTTCCTGGTCAACGATTTAAGTGCCTTTTATCTCGATGTTGCCAAGGATGTGGTATACATTGAAGCCGCAAACGATCCTAAACGTCGCAACATGCAAACGGTTATGTATACCGCATTGCTGGATTTGACCAAGTTGTTGACGCCGATCCTGCCGCATACTGCCGAAGAAGTTTGGCCGTATCTTAAGCAGAAACAAGCATACGCAGCGTTATCCGACATGCCAGATGTGGCCCAGTTTGCTGATGAGGATCAGCTCTTAGATATCTGGGCAGCGTTTATGGATTTTCGTTCCGAAGTTCAAAAAGCCTTGGAAGTTGCCCGTGACAACAAGGTAATTGGTAAGTCCATGGAGGCAGCGGTAACAGTTTACCCAACGGAGCCGGTGCGCGACATGCTCGATGATGTTGAAGCCAATGTGATGCAATTGCTGATTACCAGTCACTTTGAAGTAGCGCCACTTGAGGCGAAGGCGCCGGAAAATGCCGAACAGTTTGAGGATATGGCTGTTGTGGTTGAACACGCCAAAGGAACGGTTTGCCCACGTTGCCGGATGGTACGAACCGATATCGGCACAGAGCCCAAATTACCGGAATTATGCAGTCGGTGTGCCGCGATTGTTGAAGCCAATTTCCCTGAAGCGGCAGCAAACGGATTTGATAAGTAAGCGGAGGCTATGATGCAAGGACGGGTCAAAAATTTCAACGTCGATAAAGGCTATGGGTTTATTGAAGCTGAAGGGCAGCCTGACATTTTTGTCCACTTTTCGGCGATCAATGAGTCTGGATTTAAAAGTCTGACGCCCGGTGAACAGGTCGATTTTGTCATTGTCGAAGGTCCGCGGGGTCCGCAAGCAGCAAATGTCACGATCCATCACGAACCCGACACTGAGGATCATGCATAAATTCTCGTTCAATCGTGTGACGTGATTCATTAAAAGCAATCCGAACAGTCTGTCTTTGGGTGACAAGCTAGTAATGCTTCCTAGCAAGTACGTCTGTGGCTGTCAGGATTGCTTTTTAATGTTGACGACTCAAGTTTATAGGACAATAAGAAAACCGCGATCATTGCGTTGATCGCGGCTTTTGTATACATGCTGCTTTTTATTTGGTGATGCTGGGTAGGTTACTTGTTAACTTCTTCAATCTTACCGTCATAAGTCCGAGCAACGGTCATCTTGGTGATTGGAATATAGCCTAACTTTGGAACCAGGGTCTTTTGAACGTTCTTGGACTGGATATAGTTGATAAATGCGGCAGTCGATGCATTCGGCTTGCCTTTGGTGTACATGTGTTCGTAAGCCCAAATCTTCCAGGTGTTTGTTGTAACGTTCTTATCAGTTGGTTGTACTTTATCCAGTGCCAGCTTTTGGACGCCATCTTTAATTGCCGAGAAGGCTAGATAGCTAATAGCACCGGGAGTTGAGGAGACCATCTGATAAACGGTACCGCTAGAATCCTGTTCCTGACTGGTCTTGACTTTATCGGTCTTGATCCCGAACTGTTCGAAGGTTGCCCGGGTACCTGAACCTTGCGCACGATTGATCAGAACAATTTGCTGATCTTTGCCGCCGACGTCTTTCCAGTTCGTAATCTTGCCTTGGAAGATATCGATCAATTGCTGGGTTGAGATGTTCTTAACCCCGGCATCTTTGTTGACCACCGGCGCAATGGCAACGACCGCTACCTGGTGATCCACCAGATCATCGGCCTTCAAGTCTTTCTTTTCTTGAGCGAAAATATCCGAGTTACCGATCGTGACCGATCCGGCTGCCACTTGGCTTAAGCCGGCACCGGAACCGCCGCCTTGGACAGTGATCTCCGCCTTTGGATTATCTGTCTGATATTGTTTCGCAGCTTGTTCTACCAGCGGTTGTAAGGCAGTGGATCCGACCGCTAGAATTTTGCTTTGTTTTGCCGGTGCTGAACTGGATGAACTTGAACTGCTGGCGGATTTTGACCCGCAACCCGTTAATACCAAAGTGGCAGTTAAGGCCACGGTCAAACCGACTAACAATTTCGAATGCTTCATTACTTTTCCCTCCAATACTTGAATAACTTTAGGATACGGTTTGTGTGTAAAGACTTGACCACTTTGATGTAAATAATGCGTTTTGCTTTTGTAAATATGTTCAACAGTCCTTTGAAAAAGTAACCAAAGTCGGCGTATAATGACTCAGTTAGGCGTTATTAAAGGAGCGGAAAATGTGAAAAATTACATTGAGGATCAAAAAGTTCAGAAAAACCGGTGGTGGATCATCACGGCAATTGGGATGTTTACCATTATGTCGACATTGGATGGGTCAATTGTCAATATTGCGCTGCCGGTCATGAGTCGCGATTTAAACATTCCAATGAATCAGGCGGAATGGGTTGTTTCCATTTATTTGATGATGATCTGCGGCTTGTTGCTGTTCTTTGGCAAACTTGGCGATTCGATCGGTAAAATCAAAGTATTTCGAATTGGCATGGTTTTGTTTTTAATCGGCTCGCTTTTTGCCGGTTTCAATAATAGTCTGGCGTTATTACTGGCGGCGCGAATTGTGCAGGCGACCGGTGCTTCTATGACCATGGCCAATAATAACGGCATCGTGACGGAAATTTTCCCGATGAATGAACGTGGCAAGGCGCTGGGATTGATTGGTTCATTTGTTTCGATCGGCGCCATTGCCGGACCCGGAATCGGCGGCCTGATTCTTGGTCAACTGCCATGGGGTTATATTTTCTGGATTAATATTCCAATTGGGATTGTTGCACTTATTCTGGGAACAGTCGTCTTGCCAAAAGATTTACCAAGTAAGCGGGTGCCAATCGATTGGTCAGGATTTATTAGTTTTCTGGCGTTCATTCTCACGCTTTTTATGGGAATCTTTTTGGGTCAGGAACGCGGGTTTACTGATCCGCTGATTCTTGGGTTATTTGTGATCGCCGTGATTGCGTTGGCTGCATTTGTACAAATTGAACGGCACAAAAATGATCCTCTGGTTAGTTTTAAATTATTCAGTAACAGTGCGTTTACACTGAGCTTGTTGTCGGCATTCTTCATTTTCGTGACCAACTTCTTTTTTAACGTGATTTCGCCGTTTTATTTGCAGAATGCGCGTGGATTATCACCGGAAAAGGCCGGGTACTTGTTGATGATTTTCCCGATTGTGCAGGTTATTGTGGCACCTGTAGCCGGTTCAATTGCGGATCGGATCGGACCTTATCGAATTACCATGGTCGGCTTGTTGTTTATTGTTGGCAGTCAGATCGGCTATGCATTGTTTAATTTACAAACGTCTTTTGTTTTTGTCGCGTTGATGATCGGCTTGGTTGGTTTTGGTAATGGGTTGTTTCAAGCGCCAAATAATACAGTCGTGATGTCGAGTGTGGCGCCGCGAGATCTTGGGATTGCTGGCGGGATGAATGCCTTGGCACGTAATTTGGGCATGGTTGTCGGCATTTCGAGTGCGACCACGGTGCTATTTTCCTCAATGAGTCATACTGCCGGACGCAAGGTGACGACTTATCTGACGGGTCAGCCGAATGTGTTCATCGCCGGTATGCATGTGTCATTTTGGGTTGCAACAGCCTTATGCTGCCTAGCTCTGGCCTTGACGGGTTATCGGATGTGGCAGATGCGCACACAAACACAGGCATGAATTCGGTGACGAGAACTGATAATTGCTGAATCGTACAACTACACGCAAAGGGACTGAGACATAATTCTATCTCAGTATGTGATACTTACTAAATCCGAATACTGTAGCTGAGAAATTAACTAAAGTAGTTCCGGGCCGTGCCAAACTCCGCAATCTCCGGCCAGATGGGGCTGGAACGCTGTGACGGCGCTTGGAGCCTGCAAGCCCGGCAGTCTCCAAGTCGCCTAACAACATCAGCGACAAAAACCGGTCGCTGTGTTGTTTCCACGGCTGAGCCCCATCTGGCCTACGATTGCTCCGCTTTGGCACTGGAATCGTTAAAGCTCATTTATGTTAATACGAAGAAGTCAAAACGCGTACCATTTCTTGTAAAATTAGAAATAGTACGCGTTTTATATTGAGCAACGAATTATGGGCCATGCCTTTTTTCAAAGTATTGACGCAATTATCAATGGCGACTGAGTAGATTTAACTTAGTGTGGCGTCACGTCTTTGGGATTTTGTTCGTTCATACTGCCGTGCGTGTAGTTTAATAACTGTTGCTTTAATTCGCCTTCCATTTGTACTAACTGCTTTTCGGCATTTTGGCGTTTTAGACGGCCGTCTTGTTGGATCTGCAAGGTTTGTTTCAAGGTATCGATAAGATCGTTTTGGGTTTGGGTCAATGTTTCGATATCGACAACGCCGCGTTCATTTTCTTTGGCAGTTTCAATTGAGCTGATTTTCAACATTTCGCTGTTTTTCTTGAGCAGATCATTCGTTGTTTCCGAAACCTGACGTTGGGCGGTTACCGCATTTTTTTGCCGTAAAAGCGTCAGGGCGATGGCCACCTGATTCTTCCATAGCGGAATTGCTGTGTTGACGCTGGCCTGAATTTTTTCTGCCAGTGCTTGATTGGTGTTCTGAATAAGGCGAATCTGCGGTGCTTGCTGAATCGTAATTTGGCGCGCCAACTGTAAGTCATACGCACGTTTTTCCAAACGGCTGGCAAACTGCTTGAGATCATTGACTTGTTGGATCGCCATTTGATCATTAGCGGCTTCTGCGGCTTTGGCTGCTTCGGGAATCGTTTTTTCATTTAATTCCGCGATTTTGAGATTGGCCGCTTCGATGTAAATATTCAGTGCATCAAAATAGGCTTTATTTTGGTCATAAAGTTCGTCCAAAAGTTTATTATCATTTAACAGACCTTGTTGTGAAGTCTCGAGGCGATTGGCAATGGTGTCGATTTGCGCACCAATCTTTTGATACTTAGCCGTAATTTCGTAGATCGAGCGCTTGACACGGCCAAAGATTTTGCGGAAAATATTATTATTTTCTGCTTTTAGCTCATCGGGGTTGGCCTCATTTAAACGTGTCATCAAGCTGGTTAAGGCATCACCGACTGCACCGGTATCCTGACTTTGGACTTTTGTCAGCATATTTTGGGAGAAGACGCCAAGCTGCTTTTGAGCATCGGCACCATAATTAAGCACGGTTTCACCTTTTGTGACATCAATTTTACTGGCTAAATCCCGTGCTTTGGCTTCTTGTTCCGGATTCAATTTAGGTTTAGCTGTCGTTGCTTCTGGGATGTTTGGCTCGGCAGTGGCGTCTGTTGCTGTGCTGAACGGATCAGCTAATAAATCATCCGTCAAATTGGTTTGTTTATCATCGCTCACGTTGGTCACTCCGTTTCATGAGTTTTTTCGGGTTCAAGGTGTTTTTTAGCTAAGCGCACATCGCTATCGAGATCATCTAAGTCGTCTTTAATGAAGGCTTGGTAATCAGTGCGAATCTTGCCAGCCATATTCGTCATGGTTTCAAAGGCTTTATCAAGCGTTTCATAAGTGTCGGCGGTTTTAACCTCATGATGGGTAATTTGAGCATACTTTTGCATGAGATCCAACAGATTTGGCACTTGTTGATAGACGAAGGTACCCGCATCGGTCAAGCGTTGCGGTGCCTGAACTAGGGCCTCAAAATAAGCGTGGAGTAAATCGACTAAATCAGTGTTTAAGGTTAATGCCCGTAATTTGGGGACTTGTTGGGTTAAGGCTTCAATCGTGCGAATTTGCTCGGCAAGATCAGCCATCGTCTTTCTGAAAAGTTTGATTTCTTCTTCACTTAATCCAGATGCCGCATAGTGTTCCGCCATTTTGGGATCTAAACTTGGCAGACTGGCAGATTTTGGCTTGGGCCGACTCAATTCACCGATAAAGCGGGCAAATGCGAAAACGGCACCGACAAAAATGGCAATGAGCCATCGTCCGGACAAAGCACCTAATACTGCACCCATGGCGGCCCAGAGTATGATTCGCCAAGTGCGAATACGTTTGCTTGTGGCCACGAGATCACTTCCTCTTTCGTTTGAGTTTAGTTTAGCACACCCTTGTACCTTGCCTATCAGCCGTAAGTTGGATATTCGCAAATTTTTTGTTAAGAACAAGCACCAAATTGTCTGCTGGTGTAAGCTGATGACATGGCTAAAAAAACTGATCGTCAATCGGACTTAAGAGCATTGACGAATAACGACACTATTTTAACAGGAGGCGATCATGGTGGAAGAAAAACCAATTGCCCAGCAACGCTTGTTTACCGGTCACTTAGTTGCGGTTGATGAACTGACGGTTAAATTGGATAACCAGCAGACGGCTAAACGTGAGATTGTCCGGGCGCACCCAGCAGCTGGCGTATTGGCGCTCAAAGATCAACGCGCCTTATTCGTGAGTCAATTTCGGTCAACAGTCGGGCAGCTGACGTTGGAGATTCCCGCTGGCAAGATTGCACCAGGCGAGATGCCATTAGCAGCTGCCCAGCGCGAATTAAATGAAGAAACCGGGATGCAGGCGCGCGACTGGCAACCGTTGGCAAGTTATTTTCAGTCACTCGGTTTTTCCGATGCAACCATGGCACTTTTTTTAGCGCGTCACGTCACAACCGCTGAGCATCATTTGGATCAGGATGCAGATGAATTTGTCCAACATCGCTGGTTAACGCTAAGTGAAGCGCAACAGGCAGTTGACGATGGCCAAATCTGTGACAGTAAAACGCTGCTCGCCTTGTTGTATTGGCAGCTGCAGGAGGGGAATTATGGCAGAGGTTAATACACGCAAAGCATACCGTGAGGAGCAAGAAAAAGCGCAACGAGCAGCGCGTGAACGTGAAGCCAAACGTATTGAGGTTGAAAAAGCCTATGCGCGGCAGAGACGGGGAAAACCCGAAGTAACCGCAGCTCGATTTGATGACGTTACTTTTCGTAAAGTGAATAGTCTCAAGAAACGTTTGAATTGGGCAATCGGTATTGTCGTCGGTTTGATTGTGATCGTCTTTTTGGTTTTATACTTTGTCTAACCTAGACGCTGATAAGATCAGGAAAATTTATGATCAGATTCACGACATTAATTTAAAGAAAGAATGAGGCGATTTTTTGATTAAGGTCGGGGTTATTTGTGCGATGGAAGAAGAAATTCGGACGTTACTGGCTAAACAGACTCATCAGCAAGAAACGGTGATTGCCAGCCAGCATTACTTTGAAGGCCAAATAGATGGTATTGATGTTATTTTGGTACAATCCGGAATTGGCAAGGTACAAGCAGCGATGACGACTGCCTTGCTGTTAGCGACTTTTAAGCCGGATGTTGTTGTCAATACTGGCAGTGCCGGTGGTATCGGTAGCGGTTTGGCGATTGGTGATGTTGTGATTTCAAGCGGGGTGGCTTATCATGATGCGGATGCGACCGCGTTTGGCTATTTGCCGGGGCAATTGCCACAACAGCCGCAGATTTTTGAAGCCGGCATGAGTTATGTGCGCCAGATTCAAGCTGCTGCGACGGCGACCGGCTTGACGTCAAAAGTCGGCTTGATTGTTTCGGGCGATCAGTTTATTAATGGCAAAGAGGCGATCGCCCGAATTTTGAAAATTTATCCACAAGCGCTTGCCAGTGAGATGGAAGGCGCAGCGGTTGGCCAGGTTGCCAAGGAATTTCACACCCCGTTTGTTGTTATTCGGGCAATGAGCGATGTGGCTGATGAGCAGTCTGGGGTTGATTTCGACAAATTTGTGATCAAAGCAGGGGAGCAAAGTGCTGCGATGTTGTTACAGTTCTTTAGTCATTTGCAGCGATCACAGCATAATTAGGAGTGATTGTAATGCAACACATTTATCTCGACAATGCTGCCACCACACCGATGGCTCCTGAAGTCATTCAGACAATGACGGATCAAATGCAACATGATTTTGGCAACGCCAGCTCGACTCACTGGTTTGGCCGGGAAGCTCACACGGTAATGGACAAAAGCCGGAAAGTTTTGGCGGACTCGATTCATGCCCAACCCGGCGAGATTGTGATCACCAGTGGGGCAACCGAAAGTAATAATACCGCTATCACCCAGACGGCACATGCGCGTGCGTCATTAGGTAAACACATTATTACCACGGCGATTGAGCATCCCTCTGTGTTGCAACCGTTAAAGGCCCTTGAAAAAGAAGGTTATCGCGTTACCTATTTGCCTGTGGATGAGAACGGGCGTATCCGGTTAGCTGATTTTGATGCCGCGCTGGATGACGACACCATTTTGGTCACCATCATGATGGGTAACAATGAGGTTGGCAGTCGGATGCCGATTAGTGAAATTGGTGCACGGCTGGTTGACCATCAAGCCTGGTTCCACACCGATGCAACGCAGGCGTATGGCTTGCTTGATATTGACGTCAACGCACAGCACATTGATATGCTTAGTGTTTCGGCCCATAAGATTAATGGTCCAAAGGGGATTGGCTTTTTGTATCGCGATCCGAAAGTTCAGTTCCCAGCGCTTTTAAAAGGTGGCGAACAGGAGCTCAAACGGCGTGCGGGGACCGAAAATATCGCCGGAATTGCCGGTTTCGCTTCTGCGGTGAAGTTGATTACGCCTGAGGAAAAGGCTAAGCGCCAAAGCAAATATCTCGGCTTTAAGCAACAGATTATGACCGCTCTAGATGCTGCAGAGGTACCATATGCGGTTAATGGCGATATTCGGCCGGACAATGTCAATCACGTGTTCAATTTGTGGTTAAAAGGGATTTCGACTTATGCGCTTCAAACAAATTTGGATTTAGCGGGGATTGCGGTATCTGGCGGGTCAGCCTGCACGGCGGGATCACTGGAGCCATCCCATGTCTTGACGGCCATGTTTGGCGGTGATAGTCCGCGTCTGGGTGAATCAATTCGCGTTTCTTTTGGTGGGCAGACGACTGCAGATGATATCCAGGCGTTTATTGATACGCTGCTGCCGATTATTAAACGGTTAACTGCCAAACAAACGAGTCGGTAGCTTTCGGAAAAGTAGGCAGTACCATCTTGAGACTCGTTAGGGCACTGTGAAGCTAAGCGATGGAAAAGAAGACACTTTTCGGGCAATCCCGTGATGTGCTAAACTTATGGGTAGTTAAGCGTATTCATAGTGCACGTATTTTGCGACTTACGCTCATATTAACGCGTTCTCCAGCGCAGAAGTCTGCGTGTAAGGCCCTCAGTCGCAATGGCCAAAGCCCGGCCATCACGGCTAAGGCCGGCTTACACTCCGACTTCTACCCGCGCTGGTTCACGCTCACATTAACGCGTTCTCCAGCGCAGAAGTCTGCGTGTAAGGACCTCAGTCGCAATGGCCAAAGCCCGGCCATCACGCCTGAGGCCACTTACACTCCGACTTCTACCCGCGCTGGTTCACGCTCAGGAGGTTTGGTAATCATGGCTTTAGCTTCAACCGGATCGGCTCAAGGGGATCCTAAGACTTATCGAATTGGTTCCAACTTAAAACGATTTACGTTAATTGATTTAGGCTTTGTTCCAACGAAGAATGGTAATTTTCAGCTTCAGCGGTCGTTGGATCCTAATTCACCGTATACAGCGGCGAATAAACTGAAGATGACGGTGGCTAAGACGCTGGACAAGTTTCAGCTTGATGTGACCACAGGCAACGGGCTTAAGGCAATTAACATTTTCAAGAATGACAGCACGAAGGAAAATGTTGAACAATATGAATATTGGATTAACAATTTCATTGAACGTGGTGTGCTCGAGCCTAAATAAGTCTCTTTGAAAATCACGGTAACTTTCCTTTTAAACAAGCGGAGATTACCGTGTTTTTTTGTTGCATGAATCACGGATTAAAGCGTTACGACTGGTAAAGCATGAGCTACATCACGGATGCGTGGTTTTAGTGAGGCAAATGTCGTGACCGCCAAATCAAGCGGCCAAAAGTGGTAAGCTGGAAACATTGAAATTTTGATATGAAGGAGGGCTTGTATGTTTGAACATGGGTTTATTGAGGTACACGATGCCAACCAGAACAACTTGCAACATGTGAATGTGAAGATACCTAAGGATGCCATTACGGTTTTTGTGGGGCGGTCAGGATCAGGCAAATCATCGTTAGTGTTCGATACGATTGCTGCGGAGTCACGGCGGGAGTTGAACGAAACTTTTCCGAGCTTTACCCAGCAATATTTACCAAAGTATGGCCAGCCTGATGTCGGCTCGATTGATCACTTGCCGGTTGCCATTGTGGTGGAGCAAAAACGTATCGGGAAAAACGCTCGCTCAACTTTAGCAACTTACACGGGTATTTACTCACTGTTACGGCTGTTGTTTTCGCGTGCCGGCAAGCCATTCATCGGCTATTCGGACACATTTTCGTTTAATTTACCTCAGGGGATGTGCCTCACCTGCCAAGGCTTAGGTTACGTGGATGATATTGACGTCAGTAAGTTGATTGATCCCAATAAATCGCTTAACCAAGGGGCGATCACCTTTGTCAGTTTTGGACCGGATACCTGGCGTTGGCGGCGTTATGCCTACAGCGGATTGTTTGATAATGACAAACCCTTACGTGACTACACGCCCGAAGAAATGAAACTGTTGCTTTATGCACCCCAACAAACTCTGAAGCATGCACCGGCTAAATGGCCAAGAACAGCGCTATATGAAGGTGTCGTGCCTCGCATTAAACGATCCATTATTGGTAAAAAAGAAGCAGAACATCATAAGGCGGCACTGGCAGAAATCGTAACACGTAAGCCTTGTCCGGATTGCCGAGGGACACGCCTACGTCCGGAAGTGTTAACCTGTTTGATTAATCAAACCAACATTGCCCAAGTGTTGCAAATGAATTTGGTGAACGTACGGCATTTTCTAAAAAACATTCAAGTGCCGCTGGTTCAGGATGTGATCCGGGAATTATTACGCAAAATTGATGCACTGATTGATATTGGCCTCGGCTATCTTTCTTTAGATCGACCCACCGAGACGCTTTCCGGCGGCGAAACCCAACGGATCAAAATCGCCAAGTTTCTAACCAGTGCTTTGGTCGATATGGTTTATATTCTCGATGAACCAAGTGTTGGGTTACATCCTCACGATATCGAGCTAATCAAGCGGGCACTACTGCGGCTCAAGGAAAAAGGCAACACCATCTTGATCGTTGAGCATAACCCAGCGCTGATTGCATTAGGCGACTATATTGTTGAGGTCGGACCCGGTGCTGGCACAACTGGCGGCCATATTACGTTTACCGGCACTTATCCGCAACTATTGGCGAGTCAAACCTTAACCGGGCGTCTGCTTAAACAGCGACTGACATTTCGGCAACCACGATCGGCTAAAACGATCATCCATTTGCCGCATATTACCCGCCACAACCTTCAAGATGTCGATGCTGCCATCCCACTGGGAATCGAAACGGTTATCTCCGGTGTGGCAGGTTCCGGTAAAAGTACGTTAGTTGCGGCGTTACGCGATCATTTAACGGTGCCTTACATTGATTTGGCCCAAGCTGATATTGGCGCTAATATCCGTTCGACACCCGTGACTTATTTGAAAATCCTTGATCCAATTCGGAAAGTATTTGCTCAAGCCAATCACGTTGGCAGTAGTTGGTTTAGCTACAACGGTCGCGGCGCATGTCCGCGCTGCAAAGGCAAAGGGGTCACCATTACTAACATGGCCTTCATGGATCCGGTTGTTTCCGTTTGCGAACAGTGCCATGGCAAACGTTACAACGATCAGGCACTTGGATATACGTTTCAAGGCCAAAACATGGCGGATGTTTTAGCCATGCCGATTGCCGCAGCGCAGACATTTTTTGCGCAGAATCACGACATTGCCAAGCCGTTAGAAAACATGGCGCGAGTCGGACTCGATTATCTCACGCTCGGTCAGCCGCTGACGACATTATCTGGCGGGGAAAAACAACGATTGAAGCTTGCTGTGGAATTAAACCGCACTGGCGAAATATACTTATTGGACGAACCGACTGCCGGGTTGCATCTACAAGACGTCACCAAATTACTGCATTTGTTTGATGATTTGGTGGCAGCGGGGAACTCACTCATCATTGTTGAGCATAACTTGCAAGTCATCAGTCAGGCCGATTGGCTCATTGACATGGGACCGGATGCTGGTATCTATGGCGGTAAGATTCTCTATGCTGGCACGCCGCAAGCTAGTATGGAGGCTAAGCAATCGCGCACCGGACAGGCTTTGCGGCAATATAATGCAGCACCGGAGCGTCAGCGAAATTAATGTCTATCGAAAGCCTACCTATCAGGAAGCTGGCTTGCTATCTATTCTTGGCCTGCTATAATAACACTTACTGGAATTCGACCTTCAAATCGGATATCTCCAGAATCTGATGAAATGATGGTGATTGTTTTGGACAATTCCAACACCCGTGTTGTTGTTGGCATGTCCGGCGGCGTTGATTCAAGCGTCACGGCATTATTGCTGAAGCAACAAGGATATGATGTTGTCGGTGTCTTCATGAAAAACTGGGACGACACTGACGAAAATGGTGTTTGTACGGCCACCACAGACTATGAGGACGTTGCTAAGGTGGCTAGTGAGATAGGCATTCCTTATTATTCGATTAATTTCGAAAAGGAATACTGGGATCGTGTTTTTCAATATTTCCTTGACGAGTACAAGGCTGGGCGCACACCAAACCCGGACGTGATGTGCAACAAGGAAATCAAGTTCAAGGCATTTTTGGATTATGCCGAGCAGCTGAATGCGGATTACATTGCAATGGGGCACTATGCGCAGGTTAAAACCGATGAGCAGGGCGTTGTTCATATGTTGCGAGGCGCGGACGGTAATAAGGATCAAACGTACTTCTTAAGTCAGCTTTCCCAGGATCAGCTCAAGAAGTCGATGTTTCCAATCGGTCATCTGCAGAAGCCGGAAGTGCGTAAGATTGCCGAGGCAGCTGGATTGGCAACTGCCAAGAAGAAGGACTCAACCGGGATTTGCTTTATCGGCGAGCGTAACTTCAAGCAGTTCCTGAGCACCTATCTGCCGGCCCAACCCGGTAAGATGATGACCGTGGATGGCGTTGAGAAAGGCACCCACGACGGCTTGATGTATTATACAATCGGTCAGCGTCAAGGCTTGGGCATCGGCGGTAACTCGCAAAACTCCGAGCCTTGGTTTGTGGTTGGCAAGGATTTAGACAAAAACATCTTGTATGTTGGTCAAGGTTTTGACAACCCAGCGTTGATGGCCACAAGTCTCAGTGCATCGAACCTTAATTGGACCACCGGCGAGGCTCCGGCTGATGGTACGCATATGACAGCTAAGTTTCGTTATCGGCAGCGCGATACCGGTGTGACGATTCACTATCAGGATGACGGAACGGCGACTGTCGACTTTGATGTGCCGGTTCGAGCGATTACGCCCGGTCAGGCAGTGGTCTTTTATGATGGCGAGGAGTGTTTAGGCGGCGGTACGATTGATGCAGCCTATGCTCATACTAATGAGTTGCAGTATGTTTAGTGCGCCAGCAAGCTGGCATGATGTGATGTAAGGAAGATCGGTCCCGGAGATAAACTTTATCTCCGGGGCCGTTTTACTTTGTCTGGCTGATTGGGGTGGGGTTGTTTTGGGTTTTATAACGCCGCTGTTGGGTTGATCGGGTTTACTCTCCGAAACGCGCTCACAGGGTCAGAAACCTGCACATAAGGACCTTGGACGCAATGGCCAAAGCCCGGCCATCACATCCGAGGCCGCTTATGCTCCGGTTTCTAAGCGGCCCTGTTCGCGCTCTGTTTTTCGAAACGCGCTCACAGTCGCAGAAATCTGCGTGTAAGGACCTCAAGACTAAATGGCCAAAGCCCAGCCATTTAGCCTTGAGGCCACTTACACTCCGATTTCTAAGCGCGACTGTTCGCGCTCTGCTTTCCGAAACGCGCTCACAGGGCCAGAAACCTGCACATAAGGACCTTGAACGCAATGGCCAAAGCCCGGCCATCACGTCCAAGGCCGCTTATGCTCCGGTTTCTAAGCGGCCCTGTTCGCGCTCTTGATATTTTGTCCGAAAATACTGATAATGAAAAGGTTAAGATGTGAAAAGGGGAGCGGCTTGTGACCAAGTTATATTTTGTGCGCCATGGCAAAACAGAATGGAATAATCAGGGACGTTATCAAGGTGCAAATGGTGATTCGCCATTATTACCGGAGAGCTTTGAACAAATCAAAGCATTGGCTGATTATTTGCGTGGCATTTCGTTTGCGCATGCTTATGTCAGTCCGCTCAAACGTGCCCGCGTCACGGCCCAGACGCTTATTAAAGACTTAAATGAACCGATTCCGTTGACGATTATGCCGGCTTTGCGGGAGTTCAATTTAGGGAAAATGGAAGGGATGACATTTACGGATGTCGCTAAGCATTTTCCTCAGGAGTTACATGCATTTCGGCATGAACCGGCAGCGTATGATCCGCGTAAAATTCACGGTGAATCTTTTCCGCAGTTGATTAATCGGGCCATTCCGGCGATTGTGGCTACCGTCGCGATGGATCGGACCGGTACGGCTAATTTGTTATATGTCAGCCATGGTGCGGCCTTGGCAGCGGTTATTCAAAGTCTGCTTGGTACACCATTGGCAGAGATTCGCAAAGATGGTGGGCTGACAAATAGCAGTGTGACGATTCTACAAGCGGATGGTCCGAGTCTGCCATTTAAGTTGCTAAACTGGAATGAAACGAGTTTTCTTCCCGAGCCACCGAAGCCAACCGACACGATTTAATGGTTGCGACTGCGATCATATCGCACACTGAATGAAGAGGATGTTATGGATTCAAATATTTTAACCGCATTTAATCAAGGAAAACACGAAGAGGCGATTCAGGCAGCCGTTAAAGCGATTGATGCTGATCCGAAAAATCCTAAGCGTTATGCGGTTTTGACAACGATGCTGATTAGTTTGAAGGCCTTGGATCAGGCAGGTGAGTTATTAGCCAAAGCGCGGGCACTCTTCCCAAATGACTTGGAATTACAGTACACAGCTGGTCTTTTTGCGTATGCACAGGCGGATTTTCCGGCAGCGGCTGCCTGGTTTACTAAGTGTCGCCAGGATGATACGTTAAAAAACGACGCCACGTACATGTTGGCGTTGAGCTATCAGCAAGCCGGTCAACCTAAAAAAGCACTTGCCTTTGCATTGACAGCACACGAATTGGCGCCGAAACAAACGGATGCGGCGTTGCTGGCGGCAGATTTGTTATTAGGCGAGCAAGCTTTTGACGCGGCTGCGGAGATTCTGAAGCCGCTGCTGGAAGCGCGGCAACCGCAAGTTTTATTCACGTACGGCATGGCGTTGAGTGCTGCGGGTAAAGATGGCAGTGCCTATTTAGATGCAGCCAAACAGCTTGATCCTAAAGGGTACGATCAAAAAGCCGGTACCGTTGCTGACATCAATCGATTCTTACGGTTGCAGGAAGGGGGCCATGATGGACAGGCATGAAGATAGCGTCACTGGCCGGGTCAAAAGTATTTTCTTTCAGAATCCGACTAACTTTTTTAAAATCCTGCTGATTGATATCACGGCAACCACGATTACCTGGACGGAGCCGGATATTGTGGTGACCGGTACGTTCGGGGATATTAAAGAAGACGAGACGTACACGTTTACCGGGCATGTTGTGGACCATCCGAAATATGGTCAGCAGTTTCAAGCGGATAATTACCATGTGGATCGGCCTACGAATAAAACGGGACTGATCAATTATCTTAGTTCCGACAAGTTTCCGGGAATTGGCCCCAAAACAGCGGAAAAAATCATTGACAAGCTCGGAGTTGATGCGATTGATCGTATTTTGGATGACCCTGAGAGCTTAAAAGGATTGGGGATTTCGGCGGCCAAGCAGAAGATGCTGGTCACCAATCTGAAGACGAACCAGGGAATGGAACGGGTCATCATCGGTCTTAATGACTACGGCTTCACCAGTAACATGGCTGGCCGAATTTATCAGCAATATCAAAATGATGCACTGGAAGTCATTAAGCAAAATCCGTATCAGTTAATCAATGATATTGACGGTATCGGGTTTACGCGGGCCGATCAGATTGCCGCCAAGTTAGCGATTGCCCCGGATTCGCAACTGCGGCTCGGCGGTGCGGTTATGGATACCTTACAGCGTTTGACAGACGGTGAAGGCGACACTTTTGTCGATTTGAAAACGTTGGTCACCCAGACGCTTGATTTACTGGAGCGGGCGCGTCAGGTTGCAGTGAACCCCGAAGCAGTCGGCCAGGCAATCGTCACTTTGGCTAAGGACAATGCGCTGGTAGCGGAAGGCAAGCGGATTTTTCCTAAACGACTTTATGACTCCGAATGGCAGATTGCCCGGCAGTTAAAAGGACTGGCGGATGCCGGGCGCGCTGCCAAGCAACCTGCACTGGCCGAAATTAAACAAACATTGGCTGCCGTACAGGAAGAGACTGGCATTGCCTATGACGAGGTGCAAAAAAAGGCGATTATCACTGCCTTGCAGTCGCCGATTTTTCTTTTAACCGGCGGACCCGGAACCGGAAAGACAACGGTGACGGACGGGATTGTCCGCACCTATGCGCAATTGCATGATTTATCCTTGGATCGCCATGAATACACGCCGGATGATCCTTTCCCGATTATGCTAGCAGCACCGACTGGCCGGGCTGCTAAACGGATCAGTGAGACGACACAGTTACCGGCAAGCACGATTCATCGACTATTGGGATTGGGCGTGGATACGCAGGAGTTTGCGCCTAATGATCTCCCGGACGGCCTTTTAATTATTGATGAAATGTCGATGGTCGATACGTATCTTTTTCGAACGTTATTGACGGCGCTGCACCCGGGTATGCAAATTGTGTTGGTTGGTGATAAAGATCAGCTGCCAAGCGTCGGACCGGGACAGGTTTTTGCTGATTTGTTACGCAGCCAGGCTTTACCTCACGCAGCTTTAACCCACATTCACCGCCAGGACGCGGACAGTTCGATTATTCCATTGGCGCATGCGGTCAATGCCGGGCGCTTGCCGGATGACTTCACCCGCCCGCAAGTGGATCGGAGCTTTTTGCCGTGTTCACCCAGCCAGGTTCCGGAAGTGGTCGGGCAGGTGGTTCAGCGTGCCGCGGTTAAACAGTTTTCGATTGCGGACATTCAGGTGCTTGCACCAATGTATCGCGGAACTGCGGGGATTGATCGGTTGAATCCATTGTTGCAGGATATTTTGAACCCGAAACGCAGCGCCCGGACAAAAACCGTTCATTTTGGCGAAACCGAGTATCGAATTGGCGATAAAATTCTCCAATTGGTCAACGATCCGAATCAAAATGTGTTTAATGGCGAAATTGGCCAGATTGTCGGGATCACATTTGCCAAAGAGGCGGCCAGTAAAACCGATGAGTTGACGATTGATTTTGACGGCAATGAAATAACGTATAAACGCAGCGACTTCAGCAAAATCACCTTGGCTTATGCGACTTCGATTCACAAAGCGCAAGGTAGCGAGTTCCCAATGGTGATTTTGCCATTAACCATGCAGAGTCGCCGGATGCTGCGCCGAAATTTACTTTATACGGCTATTACTCGGGCAAAATCGTTTTTGATTCTGGTGGGCGAGCTGGCTGCATTTGAGACCGCAGTTGGCGAGATTGCGGTAAATCGGCATACAGGTTTGGTCCAGCGGCTGCAACAAGCGTTTGGCATGACCGTTTCCCAGCCGGACGTAGAAAAGCCGACGCCTGCAACTGAAGTCAGCCAGAATACCGGACAAATTGACACTAACCTGTCTGACTTGGATAATGGAATTAGTACTGACGAATCGAACAATTATCAGCTAACCCCTACATTGGTGGCTTCACAGCGGATTGATCCTATGATTGGGATGAATGGTGTGACGCCACAAATGTTTATGACGAAGGAGAAATAACCTTTATGGAGGACAACATACGCAAGTCACTGCAAATTAAATCAGTGACGCCTAAGGATCTTGAACAGTTCAACGACCTTTTGACTTATGTATTTCAGGTCACGCAAAAAGATCTGGAACAATCCGGGTATGAAGAAGGGGAACTTGAACGGGCCAAGCGTCCGGTTTTGGAAAAGTCAGACGTATTGGGATGGTTTCATCAAAATGAGCTGGTCAGTTCGCTGGCAATCTATCCGTGCACCGTCAATATTCATGGTACCTTATATCAGATGGCTGGTTTAACCGGAGTCGGCACCTATCCGGAGTACGCGGGGCATGGCTTAATGCACGATTTGGTGAAGTTAGGCTTAGAGCACATGCGGCAACATAAGCAATGGATTTCCTATCTGTACCCGTATAGTATTCCGTTTTATCGGAAAAAAGGCTGGGAAATCATGTCTGATCATCTGACGTTTGATGTGAAGGATACCCAGTTGCCGAAACAAGTCGAGGTTCCGGGTCACGTTGAACGGCTGGAGATAGATGATCCTGATGTGATTGAAACTTACAATCGCTTTGCCATGAAAAATCACGGTGCCATGATTCGCAATCAGCTAAACTGGGATGAATATTGGCGTTGGGAAAATGAAGAAGAGCGAACAGCCGGCGTGTATTATGATGCCAATGACGAACCTCAAGGCTATGTTTTATACTGGATTGCCGATGAAGTTTTTCACGTCAAAGAAATGATTTATACCAATCAAGAGGCACGCGTGGGATTGTGGAACTTTATCAGTGCCCACTTTTCAATGGTGACCCACGTTAAGGGCAATATCTATAAAAACGAGCCGTTACATTTTCTTCTGGACGATGGCGATATTTATCAAACTATGAAGCCGTATTATATGGCGCGAATTGTGGACGTTAAAGCATTTCTGGCACAGTATCCGTTTGCTGCCGAGACGACAGAACCATTTCATTTCGTTGTAAGTGATCCCTTGGCACCGTGGAATAATGGAACATTTGGCGTTTATTGGGATGAGCATCAGCAGGTAAAAATTACGAACCGTCCTGTTGGCGAAGCGATTACGACGGATATTCAAACCTTAACCACGATGTTAATGAGTTACCGGCGTCCGTCCTATTTAGCCCAAATCGAGCGTTTATCTGCTAGCAAACATGCGATCAAGTTGTTGGAGAATGCGGTACCGATGGAAGAACCTTATTTTTCAGACTATTTCTGATCGGTATTTCGAAAAATTGTATGTTGTTGTCAAAGCCTGCACGTGATGGGTTTTATGTGATAAAAGCGAAAAAGCCTCAGACTGATTTTTGTCTGAAGGCTTTTTTAATTGGAAACTATTTAAAAAGGTTAAATACTACGGTCAATCCAAAACTGTTGGGAGGCCACCGAAAAGTCGATTTCAAACGGGCGTGTGCCCATTTCTTCGCCATCCATTTGGCCGAATTCCAGTGAACTGGTTTCAACCGTCAACTTTTGGGCGTGAAAAAGATGCACCGCGCGACTTGTTGGAGCCTTGCCGCGCATGAGTTGAATCATCGCGAATGCCCAGGACACGATATTAAACCATTCGACAATGATCAAATCAAGATGCCCATCAGTCGGGTCAGCCGGCTTATAGATTTGAATACCACCGCCAAAATAGGGGATGTTTGTCGTCGTGCAGATGTAGGCGCGGTGAAAGAAATGCCGGACGCCTTTTTCATAGACCGCAACCGGAAACGGGCGGCGGGTTAGCAAACTCCCAATAACGTGAAACAAGTAAGTTAATTTACCGAGATGAAATTTATTTAGCAGCTGTTTACTATCGCTGTGATTGGCTGCACTGACAACCGCCGCATCAAAGCCAATCCCGATATTATTGACAAAATAACCGGTTTCATCACGAGTACGTTCATGATAACGGCCAATATCGATTGCAACCGGTTTAGTGGCTTGCAGTACCTGTTCTAGCGCGTGCATTGGATCTTCCGACATCCCGATACCGCGAGCAAAATCATTGCCGGATCCGGCCGGTACATAGGCGACGGGCAGATCGTGCTGCCGGGTACCGATTAAACCGTTGATGGCTTGATTTAATGTGCCATCGCCGCCGATCACCAGTAAAATAGCATGGTCGCGGGTATTAAAATTACCAATTTGTTTCGCGATGATATTGGTATGACCGGGATAGCGGGAGGTTTTGATTGCATAAGGCAATTGGCGTTGGTCTAAGACGGCTTTAACCTGTTTAAAAATAGGAATTGCTGCTCCGCCACCTGCCGCCGGGTTATAGATGAGATAATAAAAAACAGCCGCCATCAACTTTCCTCCTAATTAGACACGCAATCAATTATACCGAAAAAGCCAAGAAAAACAATATTACCGTCATGTTTGAATAGCATATTCGTCAATAGAAGTAAACTTAACTTTTCAGCAAAGCCGGCGTAACGGTCAGGGGGCCTTTCAAAAAGATTAACGTTTAAATGGCAGGTTAAAAATTGCAAAAAAAACACCGCACAGCTTACATGGCAGGTGCGGTGTGAGAATAAATATTTGAGATTGTGAAGGCTGCTATAGCAGAATCAGCATCGGTAGAATAACCGGATGACGTTCGGTTTTATCAAAAAGGAATTCCTGCAAGCTGCTGGTAATCGCATCCTTCAAGGTAGCTTCGGTGACCTTTTCATTATTTGAAAAAGTTGATTTGATAGTGCGATAAACCCGCCGCTGAGCCTGGTTGATCAGTTCCCCGGATTCACGCATGTAGATAAAGCCGCGAGAGAGTAAATCAGGACCGGCCAGCACCGCTTGTTTTTGCATATTGATCGTTGCAACCACAACGACCAAACCTTCTTCGGATAACATGCGGCGATCGCGAATCACGGCATTACCGATATCACCGACACCGCTACCGTCAATGTAGACGTCACCAGCAGGGAAGTGTCCGGCAATTCGCGCACTTTTTTCGGTTAACGCCAGCACGTCGCCATTTTCCATGATGAAGCAGTTTTTCTCTGGAACCCCGCATTGTTGGGCGAGTTCGCAGTGAATTTTTTGCATCCGGTACTCGCCATGGCAGGCCATGAAGAATTTCGGCTTAATCAGACGAAGCATTAATTTTTGATCTTCTTGACCACCATGTCCGGACGTGTGGACGTTATTGACCTTGCCGTGAATCACTTCAGCGCCGGCTTCGCTTAACTGGTTGATCACGTGATTGACGCTGACCGTATTGCCGGGAATCGGGTTGCTGGAGAAGATCACCGTATCTCCTGGTTGAATACTGATCTGCCGGTGAGTTCCGTTGGCAATTCGACTTAACGCAGCCATAGGTTCACCTTGCGAGCCAGTACATAGAATCATTACTTTATCGGCCGGCAATGAGTTCAGTTGATGCGCATCCACTAAGACGTCATCGGGAATATTAAGGTAACCTAACTCACGGCCATTCACCATTGCCGTTTCCATAGACCGTCCGAAAACCGCAATCTTGCGGCCATGTGCCATTGCCGCATCGGCTGCTTGAGCGATCCGTGAAATGTTGGAAGCAAAGGTGGCAAAAATGATACGGCCATCAATCCGGTCGAAAATATGCCGAATTGACTTGCCGACGAAACGCTCTGATTTTGTAAAAGTCGGAATTTCAGCATTGGTCGAGTCAGACATCAAGACCAAAACGCCTTCTTCGGCGAACCGGCACATTTTTTGGAAATTCGGTGATGGCTGATCCCCAACCGGAGTCAAATCAAACTTGAAGTCCCCGGTTTGGATGACAATTCCTTGTGGCGTATGCACCGCAATCCCGAGCGTATCCGGGATACTGTGGGTGGTACGGAAAAATTCGACACTTAGCTTTTTAAACTTCAAAACCGTGTCTTCGTTGATTTCAGTTAACTTTGTGGTCCGTAATAACCCATGTTCTTCAAGTTTGCCGCGAATCAACGCTGCCGCTAATGGGCCGGCATAGATGGGAACGTTGGGCACTTGCTGAAGAAAATAAGGAATCCCGCCGATATGATCTTCGTGGCCGTGGGTGATGACCAAAGCTTTGATCTTATCTTTGTTTTGAACCAAATAGGAGTAATCGGAAATAACATAATCAATCCCAAGTAAATCGTCTTCGGGGAATTTAATCCCTGCATCAATGACGATGATCTCATCTTGGAATTGAACCCCGTACATGTTCTTCCCGATTTCACCTAAACCGCCGACAGCAAAGACGGCGGTTTCGTTATTTTTAATATTTAATTTCATATGATTAGAAAGTGGTCAGCTTGAAATTGGCTGACTTTTCCTCATACTCCAGGAAATTTCCAGAAAGTTCCTGAATAAATTCAATATTGTAAGGCGTGTTGGCTTCTACAAGCGCACGCGCCTCAACCGCAGATGGCGCCTCGAGGTATAGCGTCTGAGTGGTTTCCCGTCGCGGATTTTGGATCTTGTCTTTTTGATATAAGACTTTGTAGATCATGTTTGGACTCCTTCCGTGGTACAAAAAGAAAGGAAGTGCAACAAAACAGCTTCCGAAAAAAAGGACATGCCATCAAGATGACGAACCACAAAAAGCATGGGCGATCTTGCTGGAATGGCCGATGTTTCGTCGCTTGAACCGCAAAATGGCAACATAACACCATTGCCGTGGTCCATTTCCTGCCACAACTCCTAAAACTTTTATGACCGATCGATTTGTTGTGAATACAACAGCTAGGCATAGTTTAGCATATTTAATGGAGCGTGAACAGCTTACGAGCATCACAGACGTGCCTGCTGGCGAATCAGCTAATTGTGGCAAGAAAAGTTTAACGTACTTGGTCGATACCTCGATCATAGCTGGACGGCCCCGACTACCAGACTTTTTAGTACCGAGGAGCTGCCCTTTTAAGTAGCAATGGTGAGTTAATCGTTGAACTTAGGTATAATGAAGACAGGTACGTTCGCAGAATCAGCGTGAAAGGGGTGGATGCCATGGTGTGGCTTCTGATTGTTGTACTGCTTGTTGTGCTTGCCACTCTCTGGTTATTCAGAAAACGTTGGCGGCGAAACAAGGCGATTCAGATCCTGCTCTACCACAGCCAACGATTAACCGATCAGGCGATGACAGAGGCTCTACAGCAGCTTGGCATCTCAACTGATAAGTCGATGACGTCAAAGCCCATCGCCGATATTTGGGGGCACGGGGTGATGGCATTTTCATATCAAATTTCGTCAAGTCTGGGGAAAGTCACCCAGCCGGCACTTGATCAAGCTTTACGCCAAGCAGCCAGGCAGTTAGACATTGCCAGCTCAGACCCGGCATTGCCACCGTTTGTTTTAACCGATTTTTTTGAACTCGAAGGCGAATTACATATTGATGTTGCCTTTATTACGAACGAGGCAACCATTGAATATGTTCGCGACGTTAATCGTGTGTCGTCATAGGCAGATAAGGAGCTCGCGCGATATGAATGATGATCAGGACTTAATTATGCGTCAAATCAAAAGCTTTGCTCAGGGATTAGGCGCTGCTTTGGGCAAAAATCAACGAAAATCAAACCAACCCGTGATCGTTTTTCACGAAGCAGAAGTGAGTCTGGCCAGTTATCAGAAAACGCTCATGAATGTGATTCGTGAAAAAGGGTTAGTCGCGGCCCAAGCACAATTGAAAAAGTGGCAACAGACAAGATTGTCTGCTCACCAATATCAGCGTTTAAATGCGTGGATTCAAGAACAGCAGTTAATAAATCGTAATCCGAACAAGTAAAAAAGCAGCGAGCCGTTTTATAAGGCTCGCTGCTTCATTGTTTAATGGATCAGAACCGCTTCCGGATCAATCGAGAAGGGATGTTCCTTGTTAATGTGGTCATAGAATAAAACGCCATTGAGGTGGTCGATTTCATGTTGACAAACAATTGCCGGATAGTTTTTGAGTCGGACTTTTTTGTGTTCGCCGGCTTCGTTTTGGTAAGCAATCGTAATGCGATCGGCACGGACAACGTAACCCGGAACATCTTTATCAACCGAGAGACAACCTTCGCCTTCAGCCAATGCGGCATGTTGCACACTGTTACTAATAATCCGCGGATTAATTAAAACTTCTTTGAAGAGAATTTCATCGTTGTCTCCAGGAACCAAGACAGCGGCCATTGCTTTACTTTGACCAACCTGCGGCGCTGCCAAGCCAACACCCGGACGCAAATGATATTTCTCGTTTTGCTCTTCGTCTTGACTGATAACCAAGTATGCCATCATATCATGCGCCAATTGCTTATCTTCATCGGAAAGCGGAAAAGTAACCGGTTTGGCCCTTTCTCGCAAAACCTTAGCGCCGTCACGGGTGATATCCTTCATTAAATACACGATCCGTACCTCCGTTCATTTCTTCTATTAGATTAGCACAGGAGCGAAAATGTGAAAAGCGCGTTATTATGTTAGAGGATTGGTAAGTGGGGATAAAGCAGCTTTTGTTTCGCCTTCTGACTGCGTGGCTTGCGCGCATAAAAAACGTGTTTGCCAGTGCAGAAGCCTGTATATAGGGGAGGGGTCTTGAGTGCAATGGCAAACTCAAGGCGACTTACATTCTAGCTTACGCCCATAACGCTCTTGACGGCGCAGAAACCTGCAAATGGGGTCTTGAGCGCAATGGCCAAACCCGGGGACTTACATTCTAGCTTATGCCCATAACGCTCTTGACGGCGCAGAAGTCTGCGTGTAAGGACCTTGGACGCAATGGCCAAAGCCTGGGCAACTTACATTCTAGCTTACGCTCATAACGCGCTCGCCAGCCCAGAAACCTGCACATAAGGACCTTGGTCGCAATGGCCAAACCCAGGCCATCACGCCCAAGGCCACTTATGCTCCGGTTTCTAACCGGGCTGGCTCGCGCTCACTTTCTGTTAGTATTGACATCCCACTTTTAATCCGCTATTATAAATAAGGTTCAACAAATACGGTGCTTTCCGTTAGGTGAGGCTCCTATACGAACAATGCTGCTGCTCAGAAACATCGAGAGATGCCAATTGAGTCAACTGCGTCTGCCCATTAAGGCTTACGCTAATGCAGCTGAAGCTCGCTTCTAGGCGTATAGTGCTAAAACTAAACGATTGGGATGCTTTTTCTGCACGCTCTCAATCGGCGTGCAGTTTTTTTGCTTGATGGGAAGAAAAAAGGTGGTGAGCATAATGGAACAATCTTCAAAGAGTAGTGGTAGTAGTAGCGATTTAGCAGATCCCGGAAGGCCCATTATGCTGCCACTACGATCTCTTAAGTGAAATTAATGGATTCGGCAGCATCGCGGCTCTTCCCGGGATACGGGAAGGAGTTTGTCGATGTTGATGATGGTATCAAGCGGTCTGACACGCTACGAAGCGCAGAAGGCCCAAAAAACAACTACCATACGCCAAGAAACGATCAGCAAGACGAATCTCTTTTTGCCCTTGCTGATGACATTGGCTGGTGTGAGCAGTTTAATCTTGGTTATGAGCCACAGTTGGCTTTTAACTGCTATTGTTGCGATTTTGGCTAGTTTGACGTTGATGGTCATTGCTTATTTGGCAAAAGCAATCACGCGCCATCAAGGTCAGCCGCAGCAGCCAGTGTTGGTCGTGCGTGACGGATTGGTTCGTCAAGTTCGCGCGCAAGATCTCGTTGTTGGTGATGTTTTAATGCTGACAGCAGGAGAAAAGCTGCCGGTTGATGTTGCATTAGCTCCTGGTGCATCCGTAACCTTGCCACGTGACCTGGCCGGGCTGCTGATTTTGTTAAATCGGCGGGTGCCAACCGGGGTGGGTATTGCCGGTGCTGTGATGGCAACCGATACCCAGGCAACAGTGATCGCAGTTTTAAATGACGGATTGCTTGATCATGGACTCAAGCAATTGGCTGGACAATCTGTTACAACAACGCCAACTTCACTTGTAACGAGTGCGGTTGCCGGCCTGAAATTGGTCTTACAACAGATTTGCCGAATTTTCCGTCTGGCTGTATCAGTTGCGTCACTTGAAATGTTAAAAAATAAGCAAATAGACCGAGACGAGCAGATTCGGGTAGAGATCGCATTTGCTCATCACGCTACCTTGGTTGGGGCTATGAAACATCACAGTAAAACCAGTGATTTTCGGCACAACCAAGATCCAGTCTCGTGAAGCTTGGTCATTAAATTCAGTTATGAAAGCATGCGCTTGTGAAGGCGCATGCTTTCTTTGTGTTTTAGTTTAAAAAGTATTCTGTTATAGTCCATTAAGCTTTCGAATAAGTGGCAATCTTATCGCAAGTCAGTTCTTGCTCACCTTGAAATAAAACGCTTGCAACGAGAATTTTGCAATGTTACGCTTTCTTTGTAGGAGTTTTAATTAGTACAGTTTTCCTGAGTTAATGACTACAGGAATGGAAAGAGGTTCTGATTATGGCAAAACAGCATGCTGCAGTTGATTTTAAGCAACTGTTGGACAATCAAGATGCCGATTTTAAGCCCACAATCCAAATTCTGGATGAAGTTGGCAAAGTCGTCAATCCTGATATTATGCCCGATTTGAGTGATGATCAGCTGGTCGATTTGATGTCAAAAATGGTTTGGCAACGCGTGCTGGATCAAAGGGCGACAGCGTTGAATCGGCAGGGACGATTAGGCTTTTATGCCCCAAGTGCAGGCGAAGAGGCCAGCATGATCGGTAGTCACGCTGCTATGAAGTCATCAGATTGGCTGCTTCCAGCTTACCGTGATTTACCGCAATTGATTCAACACGGGTTACCGCTTGACAAAGCTTTTCTCTGGTCGCGCGGTCACGTTGCCGGCAATGAGTATCCGGAAGATTTTCACGCATTACCGCCGCAAATCATTATTGGTGCGCAGTATGTTCAAACTGCGGGTGTTGCGCTCGGTTTGAAGAAAAACGGCAGTGATGAGGTGGCCTTCACCTATACGGGTGATGGCGGTACTTCACAAGGTGACTTTTATGAAGGCGTTAACTTTGCTGGGTATTTCAAAGCGCCGGCACTGTTTATTGTTCAGGATAACGGCTTTGCTATTTCCGTGCCGCGGGCGAGTCAGACGGCAGCCAAAACGCTTGCGCAAAAGGCGGTTGCAGCCGGTGTTCCCGGCGTGCAGGTTGACGGGATGGACGCTTTGGCAGTCTATGAAGTCACCAAGGAAGCGCGTGCATGGGCGGCTGCTGGTAATGGACCGGTTTTAATCGAGACGTTGACATATCGGTATGGCCCACACACGCTATCAGGTGATGACCCAACTCGTTATCGCTCCAAAGAGACCGATGAGTTATGGCAAAAACGAGATCCGTTAATTCGAATGCGCAACTATTTGACCGATAAAGGCTTGTGGAGCAAAGACAAAGAAGATGCCTTGATTGAAAAGGTCAAAGATGAAATTAAAGATGCTATCAATAAGGCCGATAAAGCGCCGCAGCAGACGGTATCGCGCTTCTTGAAAGACACCTATGAAGTTGCCCCGCAAAATGTTGCTGAACAATTGGCAGAATTTCAAGGAAAGGAGTCGAAGTAACCATGGCCCAAAAAACAATGATCCAAGCCATTACCGATGCGCTTGATGTTGAGTTGGCGAACGACCCTAAGACCTTGGTATTCGGCGAAGATGTTGGTAAGAATGGCGGGGTTTTCCGGGCAACCGATGGCTTACAGGCCAAACACGGTGAGGATCGTGTTTTCGATACACCATTGGCAGAATCGGGCATTAGCGGTTTGGCAATTGGACTTGCCCTGACTGGTTGGCGGCCAATTCCGGAAATTCAGTTCTTTGGTTTTGTTTTTGAAACGATGGATAGCATTGGCGGTCAAATGTCACGTATGCGCTATCGGATGGGCGGAACACGGTCCATGCCGATTACGATTAGGGCACCGTTTGGCGGTGGCGTCCATACACCGGAAATGCATAGTGATAATTTTGAAGGATTGATCGCTCAATTTCCTGGTATGCGGGTTGTTATTCCAAGCAATCCATATGACGCCAAGGGGTTACTGATCAGTTCGATTCACAGTAACGATCCGGTTTTGTTCCTGGAACACATGAAACTTTATCGTTCATTCCGGCAAGATGTTCCGGATGGGACTTATACGGTTCCACTGGACAAAGCGGCGGTTACCCGCGAAGGCACTGATGTTTCGATTATCACGTATGGTGCGATGGTTCGTGAAGCGCTTAAGGCGGCTGATAATCTGGCTAAAGATGGTATTAACGCTGAGATTGTCGACTTACGAACGATAGCGCCGCTTGACGTTGACACGATCATTGCGTCCGTCAAAAAGACACACAAAGCAGTCGTGGTCCAGGAAGCACAACGGATGGCGGGAGTTGCCGCCAATGTTATCAGTGAAATTTCCGAGCGGGCCATTTTATCGCTTGAGGCACCGATTGGTCGGGTCGCGGCTCCAGATACCCCATTCCCATTTGGACAAGCGGAGAATATCTGGTTACCAAATGCTAAGGATATCGAAGCTAAAGTTCGGGAAACTGTCAATTTCTAGAGAGAAGAGGTGCCAACATGGCTTTTGAATTCAAACTGCCAGAACTTGGCGAAGGTTTGGCAGAAGGCGAGATCGTCAAGTGGGACGTGAAGCCAGGCGATGAGATCAAGGAGGATGACACCCTGCTTGAAGTTCAAAGTGATAAAAGTGTCGAGGAAATTCCTTCACCGGTTTCAGGGAAAATTTTGAAGATTTTAGTACCAGAAGGTGAAACCGCTTCAGTCGGTGATTTACTGGTTGAAATTGATGATGGCTCCGGTCCGGCCACACAACCTGCAGCCGCACCTGCCGCGGCAACCGATGCTTCAGCAGGCAATGCGCCAGCTGCTAAGTCGGTCTATCAATTTAAATTACCAGAACTTGGTGAAGGTCTGGCGGAAGGTGAAATTGTCAAGTGGGCGGTTAAACCCGGTGACCAGATCAAAGAAGACGATACACTGCTTGAGGTTCAAAGCGATAAAAGCGTTGAAGAGATTCCATCACCAGTTGCCGGAACCGTTGTTAAAATTTTAGTACCAGAAGGTGAAACCGCAACTGTTGGCGAAGCGCTGGTTGATATTGACGCACCGGGGCATAATGATACGCCGGTTGCATCGGGTACCGCTGCAGCACCCCAA